>Ga0302186_10002141_pt1 | contig 15469 bp, 7 predicted proteins | sample II_Bog_E1_2_FD_198782 | JGI IMG/M metagenome (GOLD analysis project Ga0302186, IMG submission 198782) | Peat permafrost microbial communities from Stordalen Mire near Abisko, Sweden - II_Bog_E1_1 | ecosystem: Environmental > Terrestrial > Soil > Wetlands > Peat | place: Sweden: Abisko, Stordalen... | reverse complement strand
AATACATCATTCATTGGCTTTTAATATTAAAGATTAATTTATTCAAGATATAATTAGTACTTTTTATGAATAAGAAAGAGAAGGAGTTAAAATAAACTGTTGATGCTATGCATTAGTTTATTAAAGCAGTTTATAATCAGCCCAGTCAAAAATGTTTTAAACTTGCTGAGAAGATTCCTTTTCCTTATACAAAGGCGGCTAATGATGCTGCTCGAACCATCAAGGAATTTGAAGAAAGAATAAAATAAGACAACTCTCTTTAAAGGGAATTAAACAAAACCAGAAATAGTTTGGATCAAGCTGATACTTAACTAATTAATTTAAGAAAAGCAAACGAATCGAAAATATTTAAGAATATCAAATCCAAGAATAGCTGCTAATTAGGTGAAGTGGTAGAACTTCTCAAGAGAAAAAAATACTATCAAGCGTCACAATCGACAACAAAAGACACATCACTAATAGTCTCGGATCTATGGGAGTACAGCATTTTGAAATCATAATCTAATAAACTTAGGAATTTAAAAAATTAGGAAATTCAGACAATTAAAAATGGCAGTCCACCATATTTTCATTTAATGAATTTATTAAAAAATGAAAAAGATGATAAATTAAGTATGCAAAAATAATTCGGTCAGGCTCTATATAATATTTTGGATTTATTTGAAGACCAGCATAGAAATCAACAATATTACTTGCTTAACTCCCAAAATAAACAATTAATTGAATCAATTGAATCAAATTATTTTTCTTTTAAAAAATAGTATAGAAAACTAAAATAAGAAAATATGGAGCTTTACAACACGCTGCAAGGCTCAGGTTCAAAAGAGATCAAATAATAAAAATATACAGAAAAAGAGCAATAAAGTCTATTTTATCAGCTTTAACAAGAGAGCTATATGCAAAAACGAAGTAAAGGACAAAATAAATCTGAAAAATCTCTTTAAAAGGAAAAAAACTCAAAGAAGTAAAGTAAGATAAAAAATACAAATAATTCTCTACCTAAATCTTTAACTTCTAAAATTATTGAAATAGCGGCTGCATTGAAAATTAAAATATCAAATAGAAACAAATCATAAACTGAAATGTAAATTTTGGAACATATCCACGAAGTCATTGAAAATTTGGTAGGCGCCAACATGTCTCTAGAAGATGGAAATAACCAATTTTCCAACTAAAGTAAGCAAATATAACGCAAATTATAAGATATTAATTTCAATTTAATAACTATGCCAAATATATAAAATGGCAATGACTTTGAAAGAAACTCAGTTAATGTTGAAAAATGTGATACTATAAATCAAAACATTGACTTGATACGCAAATATATTATTGAAATTAGCAATAAAATAGACAATTTACAAAAAATGAATTATAAATAATAGGAAATTTAATATTAAAATCAATCAAAAATTATACCGAAATCATCTTTAAAACAAAAAGATATAGTTCCTTATTTTGTTCAAAATGTAGCAACAATCTATGAAGGCTAAGATGAATTGCTTCCTTTAACCAATAAAATAACCAGCATTGATAGCGAAGTATAAGATTTAAAGCGAGAAAACGAAGATTTAAAGAAAAGATGTGGGAGTTTGGAATATTTAATTGAAGAATCAAAGAAGGATATTGAAAATTCCAACAAATGGATCATGGAGCTAACTGAGTAAATCAACAAATTTGAATCTTAAATTAAATAAAAAAACAATCTTATTCAATAACTTAGAAATGATGCTCAACAATAAAAAGAAAGAGCAAATGAATCAAATAAAAAAGTAAACAAGCATAGGAAAAAGATAACTTATCTAGAATCACAGATAAATTAAATAAATAGAAATGTTTATAAACCATAAGAGCCATTTCAGTTAAAGGAAAGCAACTATCAAGACCCTCCTTTTGTGAATTAATAGAGGTCTATTTTTATCAATCAATCCGTTTTTCTCAAGAGATAAGAATCTCAAAGAGAAATCGAAAGACTTGAAAACGAACTTTTGTAGAGTAAAAAAGATATTCAAAATGTGAAAAAGCAGATGATGTAAAAATAAACCTAAAATGAGATAAAATCTAATAAGCTAAAAACTGATTATGATTCACTGAAGAAGAGGCTGATTGGAGTTCAAAAAGTCCAAGTATAAAATGATTTAAGATATAAGCAGCTATTTAAAGATCACACTTAGTTACTTATTTAAATGAATTCGTTCTTAGTTCGTAATACAGAGTTGTAAAAGCAATTATAGGAACAAAAGATACTTAATAGAGCTTATGAAAAATAAAAAAATAGAGAATAATACATTGTTAATAAAGTAGAACATCGATAGGCAATGTTTGCTGATGATGGGACAAATACATCATTTATTGACTAGCATAATGAAGTGAAAAAAACCATTTAAAAATCAGAAACACTTTGCAAGATTTAAGAAAAGTACAGAAAAACAAAATAAGATTTATAACAAAAAATTATTGTTTTATAAAGTTAAAAGTATGAAGATAAAAATAAAATTTAAGAGCTGATCAGTAAAAACAAATAATGCTCGGATATTAAAGATATAAAAATTAAATAACTAACTGAAAATCTACAGTAAATTCAACAAACTTTAGCTCAAAAATAATAATAAATAGAACAACTCCTTTCATAAATAGCTCGTAATAAATAATAAATATATCAAATCCATTCGTAAATAACTAAGAAAAAATAATAAATAGACAAATTTCATGAATTAATATAGCATTTGGAAGAAACACAGCAAAGTAATTTAGAAGCTTATTAAAATTTAATATCATAGATGAAAGCCAAATATAACCATTTAAGTTAATATTTAGAGAATATAGTATTTTCCATAAGAATCACAACTGAAGTATTCACTTCTTTGCTCGACAATTAAAAAACAAATTAAAATGCAAACTTAAGATCAATGTTTCGGATTAGTCGATTCGAGGATGGAGGTAAATTTTTAAGAACAATTTAAAAGGAAATGAAAATTATGATAAAATAAGTATAATCAGAGACGATTAAAGGATAAATTTAAGAATGGATTAAAAACTTGGCAGATATCAAATAAAGATGTCAGGATTTTGAGAAGCTATACAACTAAAAGTAAATTGAATTTAAGGTTTGGAGAGAATCAACATCAGATGTTCTCAATAAAATGAAGAATATCTTAGATTCAAGTAAAGTAAATAAGTCATATTCAACCATTTTGCAGGAATTAGATAACTCAATGGGATAAAGAACATTTTAATGATTTATTATATATTTGGTTGGATTATAATTTATTAAAATGGCATTTCATTTAACATATTTATTATTTAGAATAAAATAATTTTGTTATAATTCAGTGAGAAGATGAGCTGATATTGGATCATTTATCACAGATACAGTTTTTCGCTTTCTTCTGCATTTTTACTCTAGAGTCGGTACAATAAACTTGAGCAAAAATTTAATTTTTATAATTTCAAAGAAAATATAAATTTATCTTCTTGTATTCTTACATTCAAATTTACATACGATTTTTCTCGAAGAGAAACTGATTAAAATAGATAATATTAAAGACAGTCATGAACTGAAGAGACTGATAGTTATAAAAAAAAATCGCCATCTCTCAAGAATGTTATTTTAATAGTGTTTTCGATAATTTGAAAACAATAATTTATAATGATTCATACATTAACCTAAAATATCTTCTTAAGCCTTGTCTATCAGTTTTTTGGTTCGACTTTCGTGCCATCTCCATTTCCTAAAAAATAGCAAAATCTGAAGGCAAACAAGTAGAAGCGCCTAAGGAGCAGGAAGACCATTAATACCCAAGAAGATAGAAACTATGAAAAAAAGAAAGTTTTAATAGAAGCAAAAGAGCAAAAGAGAAAAAATCGATTGTTTGAAATAACCCTCATTTTTTTATTAATATAGAACAGAAATATATCACCCAAGCTGAGCAAAGTACAATTGAAATTTTACAAACTACTCCCAACTAAATTTGTAGGCAGTAGTTCTCAATTAATTTAGTATTTTATTAAAAATAGATAAACTTCCTCACAATGGTGACACCTAAGTGGGATGGCCACAATGTATTGTAAAAAATATAAAGAGGAGTCAGCTTCTTCAACATAGGATTCCATGTTGATGATTATGTTTAAATTATATTAAAGCAATAGTGGACATATAATTTTTAAATAATATTACAATTAAATTGGTATTATCTAGATAATGAAATTCATCATTCATTGGCTGCTAATGATCTGCTTACAAATTGCTTCAAGATCAGAACAATAGTATTTATTTTCACGGGTCTGTCTTCGTTCTATAAAATGGCAAACAAGTTCTTCGATGGTTAATTTATTGAATATTTGATTGTTCCTTTTTATTGTTTCCAAAAGAAGCTGCTTTCTTTAGAAATTTTAGTTACCATTAAAAAACTGAGCATCTATGAGAGCTCTTTCAAAGTTATTTTAATAGATAATTGGCAACTGCACGGTGAGATCCTTAAATCGAACTATAAAATCGCCTTGCTTTGATTATTTTATCGTTTATGGTCCTAAACATTCAACTCCATTAAGCAGATATAAATTGGCTTCCCTTTGAGTAATAATAATAAACTGTTTTAATTTTGTTTTAATCCAAACAAAATGAATTTGGCAGAGTTCATTGCCATCCGAAGTTTGTTGACTCTTAGAGATATTAGAATAAATCATTTATAGTTTCTTTTCATACTATTGATTTTGTAAATTTCTTGATTAGTAACTGTTAAATGGGTTTGCAGTTTGAATATTATGGGAGTATGTACATAATTTAAAATTTTTACTGAAGAACAGCATTTTGTCCAGCTTTATATCAATAACTGAGAGCTTTCCAGGATATGTTTATATATTATTGGTTTAATCTACAGCATATAAGACAGTTGTTTATTCTTATTTTATCTTTGTCGATTCTTCTGTCACCTCCACTTCTCTTTCACAAATATCTTCCAGATTTTGGCACTTCACTTGATAATCACGCCCGTATTAGCTAACAGAGGATACTAATGCTTGAGTATAATAATTTTCTTTATACCTCTCTGCAAAACTATTTGCCATTTATTTGTTTACGACTGCAACAGTTTCATACTTAATTGGACTTTTATACATTGTCTCTAATGAGGGAATAAATTATTGAGAGACCATCTTTGTTGCATTAATACTTTAAAAATGCTTCCATGCTAATTTTGAATTTGGGTAGAGCATCTTTTTATTTTCATTAATTGAATTTATGCAAGCCCATTATATTATTTTCTTAACTTTTTCGTTGGTTTTGCCGACATTTATATTGAGTCCTTCGATCATATCATAATTCTATCTCGTGCTCAAGATAAATATTTTTTGGTTACGCCCAAATTCTCTTAATCTTCCAACGGCCTGCATTAGTTTATCTTTTGTCATGTTTGGTCCTAAAGATAAGGCAGCAGTAGTATTACTTTTCATTTTGATATCTGCACCTCTTGTTCGAGCTTCATCAAATATTACAAAAGTTTGATCTTCAGGAATACTTGATAATCTATCAATAATTGCTTGACTAGAACAATCATACACTTTCCATTCTCCTTTTTAAATACAATAAGAAATCCCTTTGTATCCAAGTTTTTTAAAACTTTCATTATGGCTGATCCAAGGTACTATTGTTTATTCGATAGATTTGCCAGCTAAAATAGCTCCAGCGTCTATGATGCATCCTACGTTTAACTCAAGAGCTGATTCGCAAAATCTTTTCCAAAGATTTTAGCTGTTTTATTTTATTGATCTCACTTAACGAGTATGTTATAACATCAATTAAATCATTTTGCCATCGGTACCATTGATTTAATGATTTTAACTTTTTAAAAGTTAGATATAGGTCGGTAAAATCCAATGGCTATCTTTTGTGCCAGAAAATCCTAAAGATTTAACTGAATTGGCAATATCCCAACTCGAAGCAGTTATTGATTTCGTAAACTGAATTAAATCATTTGGAAAAACACAATGTATAAGCCAAAATACTATTGTTCCTCGACAAAATCGATATGATTAATAAAGTTCTTCTTTTTGAATAGTTGATTACAAATTTATTTGATGAACATCTTTTATTAGGTTTGCTTTTTTCTTTTCAACTTGAATACTGTCAAACCATTGCTTATAGTAAAATATTTTTGAGCTTTCAGTGAGACTAAAAAGAACTACAACTGCTTCTTCAAATTCTTAAAATGAAAGTCCTCGATCAAAATAGGATAAGTAAGACAGAATAATGGCCACATCAGGATGAGAATATTCACTCCTTTCTGAAGGGATGTCGGCTGCATCGTAGGGAACTCCTAATCTTTTTAAATTATCTGATCTAGGACAGCCATAATCCACACCACATCTTAAGGACAGACAATGCTAAAGGATTCCATATGCTACAATTCCCCTAACCGCATATATTTGATCATATACTTTTTTAGGAATATTTCGATGAAGTTCGATGGTGTTAATTGAATAAATTGAAGGGTCAATCAAATATTTTATTAAATCTGATTTTTATTCATTGCTGAGATTTGTGTAAAATTCGAATTAAGGAGGCAAATAATAATCTAAAAAAAAACTTACCATTATCTATCTAAAATACATTATCTTATCTTTATTAGTTTTCGTAAGTAACCGAAGACCTTTTGGAAATTTACCCAATTTAATTGCCTATTCAGAACTGTTAAGACATTATTAAATCACAGCCATTTCATCTTTGATTAGGTAGGGTAACATTTATTTGAGCATTATTTCTATTAAAAGTCTACAATACTAAAATCTGAGACGACTATTTGGAAGTGGAGAAGGACCTCCAATAGAATATATAAATGACTTTTTAGCTGTCAACAGGGCATCAACTTAATCAAAAATATCCAATAACGGTAAATTTCGAAACATCCAGATATCTTTTTGATTGCAAAAATCTGTATTTCCTTTTATTTCCTTTTATATTTCCTTTTTTAATTGATATTACTCTTGTAGTTTGAGTATCATTGAAAGACTACTATCTCTATCGATTAGTATCAGAGAATTTCGCTTAAATATATTCATTAAATGTTGTACTTTCATAATATTGGCATGATTTATTTGTACGTTCCTGTTAAAGTAAATGGGAATGATGTTAATTCTAAATCCAGTCACTGAAAAAAATCTGTAATAGTTGGCTTGAGCTTATCTATACAGTGTAGATAGAATATTAACTCTCGGTAAGTACTTATTTTTATTTACGTAAATTTCATACAAAACTATCATAGGAATAATTATTTGAGTTTTTCCTTCTCCCATATTCAACTGAATTGCAGACCCACTTTTATTTTCATACAGCAATTTAAATGTTTCAAATTGAGATGGCCAAATTTGAGTTTTCATTTACAATTAAAAACAAAGCCAAGGTAATACTTATGATATTTATTTCCTTGGGCTCTCAATTTCCCTTAAGAATCTAACTTTGTCGAAATGCTCTAAATCTTCCAAAATTAAAATTATCCTTTAAAGGCTATTTTAATAAATTGAAAATTGTATCCAAAGCTTTATAATCTATTTAAATAGGATTATGTCTGCCTCCTTTGAATCAGGAAATAGCATTGATAATGATTACTAATTACAGAGGATATTGGTAAAATATCTTTCTCTGACAAATTTATATTTCCCTGATAGAAAATCGTAGTGGTGTTAATTATGAATTTGCATTTAGTCGAGTACCGATAAAATTTATTCCTTTATTTTGTGAATTTTTATCAATTATTTTAAAATTGAAATGATATATTATTTTTTCAATTATTGACTGATATTTATTTGATTTAATTTTGATTTAATCATATGATAAGAAATTAAGCTGCTTTTAATTTATCTATTTGTTTATTGAAGCATAATATCATCTTCATTTAAATTAAGCTCAATAGATATAGAATCGTTTGTTGGAGCATCTTCATTCATTTATTGAGATTTCATTTGAGATATTTCTGATAGTTTTTTAATTAAATATTAATTCCCTGATTTCACTAAATTTGTAGCTTTGCTTTCTCCTTTTAAAGTTATTAAATTTTGAAGTTCAAACTTGGTTTTATTTCTTAAATTATTTTTTGTGATATTATGAATTTTTAATCCTAAAATATTCATTTCCTGATCATTCAATATTTCTTGGAGCGGTATATTTCCATTTTCCAAATTCCAACGGTATTTTATTGCATAGTTTAAAATATTTGCTGATTACGTTTTAAATTTTTATGATTCAATTGATTTTTTTGAGGTTTAGGATTTAAGTGATGGTTAATAAATGACTTGAGACATAAGAATAAGAGAAAGTAAATTTAACTTTATGCTATTTTATAAAATATTTTATAGTTTCTGTAGTTATGAAATAGATAGGGGAATTATATCCAAACAAGATCTCATTATATAGAGGGCATATTAGGAATTAGTCATCATCAATGGCTCAAAATAAGGTACATAGCATGAGGCAATCAAACAAGCTAAATGAAGGGACTCAATTCTTTTTTTTGGGCGTATATCTTTAAAATAATCGTGAATTTAATAGCTGAACATTTGTATTTTTAAACTTTCCCCAACAGGAATTGAATTCTTTTCTCTTTCTACACTGATAGGAAGGTTGGGGATAAGAACTATTTGCTCATGATTTTTTGCAAATTTAAAATCTTTTTTATTTTTTTGAAGAATTAAACAGTTAACTTTTTAATAAGTTCCCCATGGAAGTAAATGATGTGAGTTATATTACTCACAAATTGCATACCCTTGAAAATTATCTGAAAGCAATCCTTTTTACGGACATAGTGTAAATTTCAGATTATAACGATGTAGCCAAAATTTCTTTCTTTTGGTTTTGCCTTATTCTGCTGGAGATTCAATTTGAATAATATAATCTTCTAATTAAATAGATGACAGAATCTTAAAGGCCAAATTATATTATTTGCTTGGATCTTTGATTTCTGAAATTAATCCTGGAAATGTAAACAATTTGAGATTATCAAAGACGATATTTGTATTTCTTTTTGCTAGCTCTTACAACGATTCTTTTTTATGTCTATTTTAAATTAAGCGACCTTATCTAACAAAAAGTGTTGTTATATTTTTAGTTACGAGAAAGATTAGTCCAATATTCTTCATTAAAGTCAATTCTTTTTATCTAAATACAATCTGTTGCTAACTTTCGCAGTACCATGCAAAATATTAATTTTTGTAAAACACAGGGAGAATAAAATTGCAGTTATTAGTTATTTAAGTCGGAAGCAAAACGTATTTTAATTATTTCTAACCATTTTACTTATGTTTCATAATCAATCTTAGAATTATTCCGTTTAATACAATCTTGAATTAGAAAAAAATTAAAAACTTTGGCTCTTGAGGGAAAAATTAAGAAAAATCATATCTAGTTCTTAATGATCCATCAGTTGTCGGATAAATCTACAAATCTCTATTTTTATTGAATATTCTCTGAAAAAAAAGATTTGTTTTTATTATTTATGGCAGTCCAGCTACTTATTGTCCATTTTTTAATAGAATTCCAGTAAATAAATTTAAATCGTAAGTACTTATACCACTTAGACCAGTAAATATGTATGCTCCTTTTATAAAATTATAACTCCATTTTGTTTAAGAAGAAATATCCCGATCAACTGTTTTTATAACCTCTGTCAACTCTGATAAATTTTTAATAAAATATTGCTTGGCATTTTCTACATTATTAAAGACAGCTCTTTCTCTGTAATGATCAAAGAATATCATTGTTTACCTAAAACGTGTGTCTTTCATGTTTTGATCACTAAAGATTTTGTTAATTCTTAAAAGAATCTGTAATTTTGTCCATAAATGTATTGTTTATTTATCTTGATTGATAGAAACGTTTTCAGTAAAACAGGCTAGAGCACCATGAAGGAAATAAGAAAGTTGAGCTTTTATGTTATGGTCTGCTCCATTTTATTTTTAATGCAAAACATATTGATCAAATGCTCTTTTGGCTAAATTAACTGCCAATATTGGTTCATTTATCATTTTAGAAAGAATTGAAAAGATAATTCCGGTCACATGCAAAAAATATAGATCTTCATATCTCCACTTTTCTAAATAATTATTTAAAAGATCTAGGACACACTCATAAATAAAGGAGTATTAACTGAGTTGATTTTTATTTAAATCAATTTTTTTAAATGCATTAACATCCGACACAGACTTTATGATAATCAGCATTTTCGTATAAATTTAAAGCTCTTTTTAGGAACTATTTTTCCCGAGTGGATTCGATGCGTAAAGATTTTTAATATAAAGTTGTCTGCTTTTCAATTTTTATGCTAAAATGATGAGTTGTGTTTGTTAGCATGTTGCTATATTTGCAAAAGCCAGAAATTACTCTCTGGATTATTTTTTACCCTTGTGATACAAATTGCTATAATTTTAATGTTATCGTCTTGAATTTTGAATATCTGGAGAATTTATCATAAATTGATACTTACTTTGATATGGCAATCCCAGTACATTGTTTTTTAATTTACTTTGAGAAATATTCATCTATCTTCCAATTCCACGATAAAAATTATACGATTACTTGGAGGGATATACTACAAAATTTTCAGCCGCTATTTGGTAACTGGTACAGAAACGAAATCTACGGGAAGCTGGCTTTATTGAGTATGGAGTCAAGGGAAGATATTATAGTTTAAAAACATTATTTCCAACAAAAAATGGACTAATTGCAGATGCACTAGTTTAAATTTGAGATTAATAAATAATGTTCATCAGGCCGAGAATATCTAAAGGTATATTATTGATAAAGCCATATAAATTGATTTATTATTGTGGAAAAGTTGAGACGGCATAATAGCCTTATTCAGACTGAAATGATTCAATTTATTTTTTCAACCTTTGAATTTATTTGCATCGAGCGCATTCATATTTAATTTTTTTCATTTAAGGAATAGAATAATAACTTTTTACAAGTTATTATTTTTAAACACAGGAACATTCCTTTCTTTATCCTAATGATAGTTATGATTGTGATTTTTAATATTTAACTTTAAAATTTTATAAATAAATTTTTATTGTTTGAATGGATTTTAAAAGTTCTGATTAATTCTTTTTTTTCCATTATTTTATATTGAGAGTTTATTCAGCAATCACATTGGCAAATTGGTAAAATGAACGATTATTTTCCTAAAGGACAAACAATGGCTGTTTATGCTTATTATTGTTAGCATAAATAAGCATAGCTTATAAAGCCTATCGAGCTTCATGAGAAAGACTATGAAACATAGAATACAGCAAACCAATTCGTTAAGGAGTTTTATATTGTTCTAAATTGGATTTTTTTTTAATTCTATTTAACTTGATTACTTAAAATGCTATGGCAGCTCCTATATATTTAATGAGATAAATATGACTATAAGTTTGATTTTTTAGCATTAATCCATATCTGTTTAAATTATTTTCATTCAATGTCATAATTTCTTCGTACTTAATTATCATTTGATGCATAATTGACAAAGATTTGTTATTTTAGCATACAATTTCAGAAATATCTATTCCTATCGGAATTGTTGGATTTTTTAATCTTTTTATAGCAATATCAAAAAAGAATTGCTCAACCATCATTATCCAAATACTTTACTCATATATACAAGTTTTCAATTCTGAAAAATTGCTGACAGTCTTCACAGATTTGGAAAATCCGAGAGATGCGACTGCCTTTATAGAGGAAGTTGAAATTTTATCGTAATTAGTAATAGCATAAAATGTGGGAGTGTGACCTTTTTATTTATTTATTGAGTTATTTAGCTCTTAATTTGAAATGAATTATCGTTTTGCTTATTTAAATGTTAATTTTATATGGTTATTTATGTCTATTAATCTTCTGAGGACAAGTTTCTAATCATGAGCAATTTCATAGTTTGTCAATTATTTAATTTAATTTATCATTCTTAGTAAGCATTACCGATATACTTTGTCTTGATTTGCTGTAAAGCTACTCTTATTGAGTATTTATTTTTTCAAATGCTGGAATTTATACTCCAATAGCATTAAATTAACTAACTTAATATCTTCTATCAAAAAGATCAAAAACGATTTTATAACTTCAATGGCAATTTTTGATTTTATCATCCCAGTATATAGATAAGTTTCATTCACTTTTAAATTATTTTCCTTACCTGTCGGTGGTTCTATAATTTCCCCTTTGTTCAATTTTTCCAGAGCCTATTTAGAAACCTTATAAAGCCAAGCTGGCGTATTTTTATTTTTCCTTTTATATTCTTAATTGTTCTTTGATTTTTTTTCAACAATGAGACTATCAAGAATAACTTTATAATTTTATTTCTCTTTTATAAATTAAAAATCTCCATTAGCTATTTTTCCCACTTCAAGATATTTGGAAACAGGAGCATCATTACTAATCCATTATATTTTTCCTTGCTCAATATAAGTGTCAAAATCCCATCCTTTAGCGAAAATAAGATTTAGTGTTGTAGGTGTAAAAGATTCTGATTTCCAGAAGTCAATGACACATCCATAGCTCCAATAAAATATGTACTGATGAAACTATAAATCCTTTAATTTTGTCTGAATGTTCTGTTTGTCTTATTTATTGATAATGGAGTCATCAATTTCAGATTAACCATCATTAGACATTTTTAGAATTGAGTTGAACAATTGATGAAAAACTTCATCTTCCTGATTTTGATAATTGGAAGATATGTCAGCAAAGAGGCATTCAGTCAAAGCCGATACCTCTCTTTATTGAGCTGATTAGGGCTACATAATGATTTACTTTGGACGTTAAGAGTCTTCAGATATCATAAATAATTTAAAGGACTTTTAAAATATAGTTAAATTTAAATATGCTAAATTGGCTCCATGTTGATAATATTTATAATTAAATTATGAAAGAGGAATAATAATTTGTATTATAATAAAATTAAAAATAGAGGCTTTGATTGTATCTTCAAAAATCATCCTTTTAAAAATAATTCCATACAAAGATGATAAATGATAAAAATATTAAATCGAATATTCTGCTCCTTGTAAAAAGCTGTTATATATCCATCTTTTAAATCGCATGACACTTTCATCTAATTTAATAGTGTATTTTAAGATAAATGTTTCCTTAATGAATCAAATCGTTTGTTCAAATCAACCTTTATAGGTCTGATATATTTTATTTAATTTTAGTTCAAAAAATACAATAAATGTATTTCTAATAAATGTTAATGCATCAACTCAAAATAGTCAGTTAATGATAAATTTAATCTTTTAAAAATATAAAATTAAGTCTAGTAAATATCTGTCTTTGATAGACTTAATTGTTTCAATTCAATATAATATCTTTTTTTACATATATTAGCTTAATTGGTTCCTATATCAAAATGAAAAATTATATGAATCCTTAATTTCCTCAAGATCAAAAACAGATTCTTTCATCTAGCAAAGTTATCTTAACTTAAAAACTTTTTAAACTTGTTATCAAGCATTTTTAAGTTTCTTCCCACCTCTTTAACTAAAAGAAATTTTAATCATATCCATAATTTTAGTATTCATAAGTGACTCTTAGAGGAGGACTGCCTAATTTTACCCCCATATTTGGTCATAGATTCGAACTCAAAGTTGATAAATTATATGATAATGGGAATGATACTTGGTTGTCAAAAGATTGTGCCTCTGGAGAGTGGGCAATTGGATATCATGGTATATAGTTTCCTGATTAAAAATTTTAAGGAAAATTCATTTTTAAAAAGTTCTTGTAATCATTTGATCCCGAATGCAAAATATAATAGCTTTTAGATTTAAATAAATATTTGAAGGAAGTGAACAAAAAATACAAAAATATGCCAAATGTTAACAATAAGACAAGTTTTTTAAATAAATCAAAAGTTGGAGAGGGAATTCAACTATCCCCTCATTATGAATAGATTTTACTCAATGTTTTTCCTTTTTCATAACAGAATTAAACCTTTTATCTTATTTTAGAATGCAGATTTAATCCCAATTTTCTTATAATTCCTAAATCTTTTGATGATGTATGGGTTTTACCTGGACCAAAGTATATACGACCGACTGCTATTATAGTATTTACTAAGGAATCATTTAATAAAATTGATTAATTAGTTGAAAGCAAAAAAATTCCTTATAGAAAATTTCAATGGCTTACTTATTAATAAAAATATAAGGAATTTATCAAACCCTCTTCTTTAACTGTAATTGACATTAATAAAATCGGAACTAACAATTTGACAATTTTAAATATCCGTAATTATCTAGCTATTCAGCCAAAGGTCATGACAACAAACCCTTAGGCTCAGGAGATATGATACAATTGGTAAAGGCAAATCTTGACAACGTAAAAAGCATCAATTTAAGTAAAATTGCATTGATTTAGAACAAAATAAAATAGGTGATGAAGGTCTAAAGACATTAGCAAACAAAGGACTTGATAGTCTCTAAAAAATAGAACTTAGCAATAACGATATTACTATTCGTGGAGTTAAATATTTGATAGAAACTTCGTGGAATGACAAGGCTCAAATTAAGTTATCCTCCGTGAAGCAGTGGAAATCAGAAGGCATCATTTTAGATATTGATAAAAATATTTCAACTATTAAGTAGCTATAGTCGAAACTTCCTGACCAAATATTAGATACTATTTATTCAATAACTGAAAAGCAGGAGAACAATTTTCTGCAATCAGCCAACTTATTTTTTCAAATGAAACAAGCTTGGAAAACTCCTGAAATGACCGAATAATCAAAAAAGATTGAAGAACAAATCTTAGAATCTTATAAAAAATCTAATCAAAATCAATCTATTTCTTTAGAAGTGGCCTTGAAAACATTAAAAGATGATTATCTCACTAATACAGCCGTTAATTACAGCAATAAATCTACTGTTCTTTCTAAGCTAAGCTGCGGGATAATCTTTGGAGGAATGATGGATGAGCGGATAAAATTTAATCACAGAATCACTTAATTTTATTGGGAATACAACACAATATTACAAGATGATGATAAACTTCAAGAATACGTCGCTTGGTATAAAAAAAAGATAATGAAATAATTTGGATTGGATTCAGAAGAGAGTATCATTATTCATTCAATCTCAAAAGGATCAATTATACAAGTTGTTAGTATCGATCTTCAGCAAAGCTCAAAAGTAAATGATAGGTTTAAATCTGATCCTGAAGTTAAAGTTGTTCCTTTTTTTGAAAACTTCTAATTATCAACCGATGATTTTGATAACGATGGTGATTATCAGTTTCCTTCAATTTAAAAAGCTGAAACTCAAGCCAGAGCAGGACTTCCATATTATCAACCAGTTGAAGGTCATAGATATGGGCTAAATGTGAAAAACAAGTACGATAAAGGATCCGAAAAGTGGTTGGCCATGAATGGATGTGCTTAGTAATGGGCAAATGCTTTTCATGGGATGAACCACCCTGGTCAGTTAGTACATAAAGAGGGAAAAAATGTAA
>Ga0302186_10002140_pt1 | contig 15473 bp, 10 predicted proteins | sample II_Bog_E1_2_FD_198782 | JGI IMG/M metagenome (GOLD analysis project Ga0302186, IMG submission 198782) | Peat permafrost microbial communities from Stordalen Mire near Abisko, Sweden - II_Bog_E1_1 | ecosystem: Environmental > Terrestrial > Soil > Wetlands > Peat | place: Sweden: Abisko... | reverse complement strand
CACTTGAAGTATTTATCAAAGATTGTGCCAATACAATGTTGCTGGCATTGGATGCTAAGACACCACCTGTTGTTGAAAAACAATCAATGAAAATACAATTTGTTATATTAATTTGAGATATGTTTCCGAATTGAAAGACTCCTCCAGTCGAAGTGGTGTAAATTGTTGAGAAATTACAATTTTCAATATTCACAGTGACAGGATAGGCCAAATATTGGAAAATAGATAAAACCCCACCATCAGCCGCATAATTATTCTGAAATTTGCAAAAACTCAGTTTGAAAAGGATAGGGTTTAATGCATTAATATAAAAAACACCTCCTTGAGAACCTTTTGAAAATGAGAAAAAGCTATTGGTGACCTCCAAATATGAAACATTGAAATGTTGCATTGTAGTTAAGGAGTATTGATAAACATTGGTTAAATTTTGAAAATAATAATTGAAGCCGCTAAAATTGCAATTTTGTATTATGATTGTTTCTATATTTGCATATATCATCTTCTTCTCGTTTCCAATTGATGTTAAATTGCTAAAAGTTGAATTATTAAGAGATAATTGAGATTGACTAGAATCGAACCATAACCAAGAAATTTTGCTATTTGTCGAAAAAAAAGCGTAAATGAATTTTGAATTCATTATTTGAATAGTATTATTTGATGAAGCAGTTATGAAGATAATTGCTGTGATATTCGATAAAAAAGAGGTCGAGTTTGTGAGAACATCAATCACATTTATATTATCCCAATTTAATGAAAAAGAATCTGATCCTTGAAAACAAAAAAGAGGAAAGTTGATAGCAAAACCAACAAAATTCGAAAAATTCATCGACATTTCGGTGAAATTGTTATTGTTGTTAATTAAAAACAAGTTTCCAGCAAAAGAATAAGAAAAGTCGGTGAAATTGCAATTTGTAACAGAAAAAGATGAAATTGAATTTTGCAAATTGAAGAGATTCATTTTGGTTTGATTTTTGAATATAAAATTTAGATTTTGGAAGCTCACACTTCCTTGAGCTTGAGAAATGTTTAGTAAATAAATTGTAGGCGTTTCTGTTTCTATGTTGTTGTTTTCAACCATGATATAGGATCCATTAAATAAACAATTTTGCAAATCAAAAGAAAGAAAATAAAAATTCGTCATGGAATTTTTAGAAGGAAAGGAAAGTGTATTTGACAAAAGGAGGAGCTCATCAATTGTTGTCTTCGAATTCAAAACGAGCAAACTGGAATCCACAAAAGAAGTATAACCTACAAAAAAACTCTTTAAATTTAAATTAAAGTTGAGATCGATTTCCAAAAAATTAGAGATATTGAAAAAAGAATTTTCAAGGCTGATGTTCGAAATTTCCACGAAATTGAGAACAAACTTTTCAAAATGAAATAACGTGGAATTAGAAACAATGAAATTATTAAAATAAACATTCATGAGAGTGATGTTCGCAATTTGGGTCGAAGTTTCCACCGTCTTAAAATTAAAAAATCCCAAAATATTCTGCAAAGTGCCAGTCCATAATTTATTATCTGTGGTTGAAGAATCACTCACAAATAAATTATTCAATAAAGCAAAAGAGCCAATCGAATTCAAAAACCCCACGTTCAAAAAATAGTTATATACATTAAAACTGCTATTTTTCACAGAGATATTTGACAAAATTACATTCATTACATCATCCATCATTATCAAATAAGAAGCATCCGTATTACATTCGAAGGTCAAGTTTGTCATTATAGAAACATTGGATATTTGAACTAAAGTGACCCTGAGCAAATAAATTTGGAAATAATAACATTGACCTTTAAATGTTGCATTGTTTGGAACTGTTGACATGCAATTGTTATAACCGAAATTGGTCGTGGTTTCAATAGAAGAATTGAACATGGTAAAATTTAAATTCCAATTATCTGATAAAAAGTTGAGGGTAGGCATTAATATTAAAGGGCAAAGGCCAATTGTTTTAGAAGGGGAGATCAACAAATTCAAATTTTTTATGGTCACAACATTAAAATTCAGAAATTGCAAGATTTCAATCAAAATTATGTTTGGTAAAAGACCGTCTGTGCCTGATTTACCTATAATTGTGAGACTCACTACAAAAGATGTTAAATTATTAGTAATTGTAGTTGTTTTGCCAGTGGTCCCATTTTGAAGAACATTATTGTATTCAAGAAAAATCATTTCAAAATCGATGAATTGAACATCAGTAGGAAGAGAGCTCAGAGATGATTTATTTTTGAAATTTGTTTGCAAATCGGTTAAGTTTGAATAAAACGAAGAGTTGACATCCAATATTGTGTTGTTTTGAATATTGGTAAGGGATGTAGTGAAGAAAAAGCTAAATTTGCTTGTGGATGCATAACCTCCCTCAAAATAATATAAGAAGAACGTAAGAAAAGCTAGGAGCATTTTTTTTCCGAATTAAATCAAATCAGAGAAATTTCAAAATATTTATTAAAAATAAAATAAAATAATTATTTTAAATAAAAAAAAAATGTCCTTGAACACCTGAAAAAAAAAATGATAATGGGTCTGAATTAAAAAAAATATATTGTTTCAAAATATATGAATGCTTTTTTGGATCAGAAATAAATTTTATTTCAAATTTTTTTTTTCTTTGATTCAAATCTCTGAATCTTCCAAAATTTAAAATTATTAAAAAAAAAAAATTCAAATCATTTCCAAAAAAGAATCTGCCATGAAGAAATTCTATATAATTTTCTTGCTACTCAGCTTTTTGGCTCACCAAATTACCTCCCTTCCATCACTTAAAGATATCCTCACAAAAGCGACAGCCCCAGCAACATCTCAACCAACACCAACACCATCTCCACAACCACCATCTCAACCACCATCTCTCAAGTTGGTTTTATTAGATTCCGGAATTAACAAGCTAAAAAACCAAGTATTGAACAATCTGAAGAATGAATTTTCTGGGATCACATTAAGCGAAACATATTCAGGTTTGCTTTATGGAGTGAAAAATATCGTTATTTCAAGTTTGAACTTGGATGTAGAAAAGGCAATCATTTCGTTCCCTTCTCAAAATTCCTTTGCTTTCAATGCATCAGACTTGAATTTGACGATAACATGCAAATACGAATACTTGGGTTCTTCTTGGTATAGCGCAGAGCTCGTGTTGGATGATATCGCTGTTAATTTGACTGGAACCGTTGGCCTTGATCAAAACAACAAGATGATTTTAAATATCACCTACTTCAAGTTGACTGTTGGTGAAATGAGCATTCTGGGTGTCAGCTCAATGCTGGAGAAAATCATCAGTTTTTTCATTGGAGACCTTAAAACGGCTGTTCAGAACAATGCCAATACAGTTTTGATGAGTCAATTACAAAGCAAGTTGAAAATTGTCCTAAATTATGAACTAAACTACTACCCAATTCCAAACATTCCATGTGTCTTGAATATAGAAGCATCTGGTTCACCAAAGTTTACGCCAAATTATTTGGACTTCAATTTTGATGCGTTTATTGCTACGCAAAGCAGTCCTTTAGTTAGACCTCAAATTTCTGAAACTCCAGACCCTTTCCAAAATAGTTCAACCCTTAATGACGATTTTACATTGCTTGTGAGTCAATACTTGCTGAACACCTTTGGGTCTAGTCTCTATCTAGCAAAAACTTTACAAATTAACATAACAGATGCCCAAATACCTTCTATTTCACCTTTCAGATTAAACACAACAGGAGTTGAGATTTTATTCAATAATATAACAAATTTTTATGGTGAAAACCAACCGATGAACATTTTGTAAATTAAATTTTTATATTTAAAATTTTAAAGTTATTTTAGGTGTCAATTAGGACAAGCTCCAACTTTTGACCTCCAGAATGGAAATCTTACGATAAATGTCTCAATAACATGTGATGTTTTTGTCAAGACGCAGAAAGCTGTAACATTGGAATCAGATTCTTATTTTATTTTGAACCCATCGGTGGTCAATAATAGTGTCCAAGCCAATATTGTGGATTGCAAGATCTATAATGTGACTGCGACCAATACACAGCTTTCCCTAGACATTAAAAACATCAAAGGATTGTTTAATCTTGCACTTGTATCAGCAGTGCCTTATCTAGAAGAAAAGATTTTCCAAAAAGGATTCGTTATCCCTCAAATCCAAAATTACACAGTTTCAGCCTATAGAATAAGAATAGAAAACGAGACATTGATTTTGGCTGCAGACTTATAAGAATTTTAAATATATAATAAATTGCGAAAAATTTGAAAACAAAATATTTGACTTAAAATTAATTTTTTCTCTTTTCCAAAATTATTTTTTTGTAATAATTTAGGTTTTTCTAATAAGGATTTTAAAAAACCTATTGAGACTTTAAAATAAAAATCAATCTTTATTTTATGATTTCTATAGCATTTTTAAAACAAAATTTTTCAACCTCATGGACACTCTTTTCAAAAATCTCAACAGTTTTAAACTTTTATGTATTTTTTTGAGTTTTTATTTATTCCACACTCAACTAACAAATTCCTCTGAACCTCAAATAATATACAAATTTTTTTGTAATTCTTCATATTCGCCATATTCCCCCAATGTGCTTAATGATTCCTCTTTCGAATTTTCCAGTTATAACGACTTAATTCAAAGCATAGGGGATATATTTGGACAATTATCAAACAATTGTTCAATTCAAAACCATGACGAAATAATTTTCCAAATTATCTTTAATCAGGAACTTAATGTTTTGGAAAATGGTGATGGTGTTAATTCCATTAGCAATTCTTTGAATTGTTTTGACTCTGTTAATCTTGAAATTGTGGGGGAGATATTCCAATATCCAACATTGATTTTAGCAGATAATTTCGACTTATCTAATTTCAATCATACTCTTGTTAAAAATTTGCAAATCACTCTCATTCGAAGTGCATATTGGGATTATTTGTTCTTAACTTGGACTTTCAATGGAAATCTAACATTTTATAATGTAAAAATCACCACCTCTGAACAATATTATTTTGATGACAATGGTGATTTTACCCTAAATTTAACCAATGTGAGTGATTCTGGGTTTTGTCACATTTTTAATATCGTAATTGGTGCCTCTGTTGTGAAATTTGATCAGATTTTTGTCGAGGTCGTGATTGTAACTGATTATTTTTCTAGTCATTCAAATCTCATCGAAATTGATTCAGTGAGTTCATTGAACATTACAAATATCCAAGTAGAAAATTCATTATTCCAACAGCTTGAATCGTTATTTCTTTTCTCTTTAACAAATTCCGAAAATATTGCCTGTATTTTGCAAAACTTTTCAATCCTTAATACTGATATCTCTGGTTATAAATTGGTTACAAACAACTACTTTTATGGACTTCTCACATTTGAGGAATCGACATCAACCCTATTTTGTTCAATAACATTTGATAATTTATCATTAGTTTCTCTGAATTTAGACAATTCTTATTTGTTCTTGTTTCAATTTCCATCTATCGACCCAACGTATTATCAGTTGACATTTATCAACATTAATATTACAAATTCCAATTTTTTACAATCAAACTTTTTGGACATCCAAACAAATTTCTCATTGGTTGTGAAAAACGTGAAGGTTGCAAAATCATATTTTGCTAATTCCTCAATAATTTATGTCAATTCTCAAACCGAATTTGACCAAATGTATCTGATTTCAAACTTTTTTGATTTTTCTTTTTCCATAAGTTCGGAAGTTTTTCTAATTTTAATCGATCTCTACAATCAAATTTTAAACAATTGCAGTGTTATTTTGGAAAACAATTCAATTATCACCACGAGTCAATCAGTAACTTTTTTGAAATTAGATGAAACCCAAGGAAATGTGAGCTTTCAAAATTTGAATTTCACCTTCATTTTCACATCCAATTTAACAATTTTCAACTTTTCAAATCAAATCACAAATTTAACCTTTATCAATGCAAATTTCCAAGATCTCACACAAAGTTTCAACAAATGTTTCTTGATCCTTAACCAAACAAATTTACTTGGTTTTTACGTTGAATCTTCTAATTTCTTAGGTTTTGTTTATGACAATCCTTTATTATTTATACAGAACTTAAACCCAATGAAAGTTTTTCTGAGTTCTGTGAATTTCTATACAACAATAGTTAAATCAGCTCAAAACTCAGCACTTTTGTTCATTAACGATTCGAATTCAAGCTATGATGTTGTCATATCTTTTTGTACTTTTTCTGATTCGATCTTTGACAATGAATTAGGGGTTGGTTCCTTGGTTTTTATGAATTCTATACTTTCCACTTTATCCTTGAATTCATCAAATTTTAACAATATTTCGTTTTTCGGAAATTATAAGAGTATGTTCTCTTTGGATATTGAAAAATTGATAATCTCCAATTGTTCATTTTCTAATTTTTATTCAAAGATTGATGGAATATTTTCAAGATGTTCAGTTTTTGACCTCCAAATTTCGAATTTTTTTGCAAATTATAGCACATTTCAAAATTTGAATTCTACAGAAGGCACTATATTTTATATAAATGCTTGGAATAGGAGTCAAATGAATATAGACATAGAAAATTGTAGTTTTAAAGGAATATATGCCATTAATGGAGCTGTTTTTTATTTCAACAAATCACAAACCAATAGTGTCACATCCTTTATGACTTCATGTATCTTTAACTTATCATTTGCTGCGCAATCAGGTGGTGTTTTTTACTTGCAATATATAGCTCGGTTTGATGTGATTGACAGTATTTTTATTAATTGTTACGCAGGCCAAGGAGGACTTTTATATTCACTTTCGAGTTATTTTAATGTCTCTAATTCCGCAGTTACTTGTGCAGAAATGAATGAAAATTTGCTAGAGAATGTGGTGTTTTTGAATTTAGGACCTTTGGTTTTCGCTGAATCAAGCTCAAAAGTCTATTTCAACACCTGTTCAATTTTTAATGTATTGCCAACATTGAGTGATGTCAATTTGTTCAAATTAATGATTTCTGAGCTGGATTTTTGGAACGGTTCTATCATAAATAATGACTTCATTAATGGTTCGATTACTCTCATCTATTCCACCGCTCGGTTTGGCTCCAGTATATTTGAAAGTAACCGAGAATTCATCTCAAATACCACAAATTCATTAGGTCCTTATCAAAGTTTCATCTATCTTATTTGGAGTATTATATCTTTCTCATCATGCACAGTCAGTCGTACATCTTGCTTACAATGTTTGGTAGGAGGAGCCTTTTTGACATCTGAATATGGTTTCATTAATTTAGTACAAAGCGTTTTCCAATATAATATTGGATATACTGGTTCTGTTCTTCACTTAACAGAAAATGCTAAATTTTTAGAATTTGATGAATCATCTGTTACTAATTGCATCTTCCAACATAATTCTGCCATTGCAGATGGAGGGAGTCTCTATATCATGGAAACAAGTCTACAGCTTTTTAATAATACCTTTTTAAATAACACTTCCATAAATGGAAAAGGGGGGGCATTATACTTTTATGGGTTACCAAATTTGAATCCGGAACCATATGTTTTTTATTGTAATTTTACCCAGAACAAGGCTGTAGTTGGAGGAGCAATTTACTATCAAATAAACTATCTCTATTTGAATCAAAGTTCAAATTATTTTTCTCAAAATAATGCAAGTGCGGGATTTGGAATCAATATATTTTCCAACCCCAGATCTTTAAAATTTTCCGCAATACAATCAATTAAAAATTACACTTTTGTAAAAAAAAATACAACAGTTCTTAATTTCAGAAGTGGAGGGGTTTTGACGAATTTGTTGGTTAGTTTATTATCTGAAGAAAATGAAACGATCCTCAATTGTGATATATTACCAGCACCGATTTTAACTATTGAATTTCCAGATAATTCACAAAAATACATCATAAACTTAGACAATTCAGGGTATTTTAATATTTCGTCTTTTTCAATAGAAAGCGCCCCAAAAACGATTTTAGCGTTGCAATTTTCTTCTGATTCTATAAATTTTCCTGTCGAGCTTGAAAGCAATACCTACCAATATTCTCTCAACTTATCAATTCATTTCCGAGAATGTAACAAAGTGGGAGAATTATATTATAAAACCACTGATCAATCATGTTTTCAATGCTTAGTTCCAACTTATTCATACAATCCAAATAATCTTGTTTGTAAACAATGTCCTGAAGGGGGTGATTGCTCTAAAGTCGGGGTCTTTAGAATAGAACCTAGGTACTGGAGAAACTCACTCTATGATGAAGCTCCAAATATTTTATATTGCCTAAATAACCCCAATAATTGTGTTGGAGGGGGAGGATTCGGAAATGATTTATGTTTTCTTGGCCATATTGGGCCTAGATGTGAGTCATGTGACGCCTTGGGAATTAAATGGGGGAAATCTTATTCCAGAAATAATGGATTTAGTTGTGTTGATTGTTCGAAAACTAATTTCTCATGGCTTTTTGCATTTTTTGGAGTTGTGTTCTATTGTTTATTTATAATTTTGACTTTGAAGGTAAGTTTGGACAATTATGCATTGATCAAAGAAGGGAATTCAAAAAGGATTAATCTTGATGCGCAAAACAAAGAGAATTTGCATTCGTACATTTTGAAAATTCTGATTTCTTATTTCCAAATTATCGCGGTCATAAATGATTTTTCATTATTTTCGTCTTCGGCTTTTAATGAAGTATATCTAGCTGTATCTTCTCCCATTACTTCTTCGCTTTATTCTTTTGATTGTATCATTGCAAGTTTTTTTTCCAAATCAAAACTACCTTTGATATATTATAGATTAATACTCAGTTGGATCATACCCATCATATGTGCATTTTTCGTTTCATTAGCTGTATTTCTGTTTAAAAGGAAATGGAAATTCAACATCAAAAGAAAATTCCTACCGACGATTTTCCTGTTCACATTTATTTATTTTCAAAAGGAATTGGTTAAACAAAGCATAGATAGTTTAGCTTGTATCAAAATCGGTGTCAACTCATACATAAAGGCTGATGTTTTTTATCAATGTGACCAAAACTATTCATTTTACTCTAAGATTTTCGGGATTCCCTCATTGCTGGTGTTCGGTCTATTGATCCCTATCATAATTTTCCTTAAGATATATAAAAACAAGCCTAGACATTCAGAACTTTCCTTCCAAGCCAAATATGGATATATTTATAGTGAATATAGGATTTATTATTGGGAATTCATCAAAATGGGAGAAAAAATTCTAATTGTGGTAATACAGGAATATTATGATTCGGATAATAGAATAAAAGGAATGCTTGCTTTTATCTGTATCTTTATATATTTTTTTATATTGATTAAAGTTCAACCATACGAGAAAGCAAAAATCAATTTTTTAGAGGAAATCTGCTCAATAACTTGTATGTTCAGTATTTTCTTATGTCTTTTGATAATTGATGATGAAATTAACTATATCACAGTCATCTGTTATGTGGCTTTGATAGGGATCAATGCTATTTTTCTTTGTTACACTGTTAGTTTATTTTGGAAATCCTTTAAAGAAAAAGGAAAGCAAACTATTCTTATCATAATCAAATATATATTTGGGAAAAAACAAAAACAAAAATATGAGGAAACACAAAAAAATGAGAACCTCCATGACAAAATAAATACAGTTCCTCAAATACCAAATCAAGTTGAAATTTTTAAAAATTTGGAACCTTTGGAAAAAATGAATATTGAATTGAATTATTTAAATAATAAAAATGAAAAAATGGATATAGTTCCGCAGAATGGACCAAATAAAGTTGACATTTTAGAAGCTTTAGATCATTTGGAAGAAATCAGTTCGGAAAAAAATAATATTGAATTTAAAAATCTGAATGTGGGACAGATTTCTCAAGAGAATAATAAACTTTCAATGATAGAATAAATTAAATAATAAAAAACGTATGTTTTTTTAAAAATATTTTTTTAAAAAAGTCAAAAGTATGGGCTTTTTACAAAACGATAAAAGTATTGTTTTTAATGAAATATTTATTGAGAAGAACAAAAAATCTTTCACAAAATATTTCATTATTTTTTTATGGTTTTTTCAAATTTTCAAGATCAAAACTCCCCATCTGATTCCATTTTCTTTCCTTGATTTTTTTGCCTAGAAACTTCTTAAATTCAAAAGCATTTATTTTTGGTAACTCTGAATTTTTTTCATCTGGTGGTTTTTGTTCACTTTTCTGCCTATCCTCGTAAATCGAAAAATTCTTATGTATTGATATTTTATCATTTTTTTTGAAATTGTCAACCGAAAACGAACCATTTTTTCTACTTTTGTTGTTACCGTCATTGTTGAAAATTTTTTTAAAGTCTCTCTTTATCAACCCCAAATTTTTGCTTTCTTTTGGTAAAATTTGAAATTTCTCCTCATTTGACAAAAAAGAAGAAACATTATATGCATTGACCTTCATCAATGTTTCATCAGGATTCTCGGAATGAAGACTATTTGCATTTTTTGTTTTTGTGAAACTTTCTAAAAAGGTCGATTTGAAGGGAGTCACTTTTTTCGTTTTGATTTTGGGAAGGTTTTGCATGAAAAAGTTGATTCTTATTTGTTTCACTGTTTTATATTGTAGACTTTATTAAAAATGGTCTTCCTCTTAAAAAAATGAGATAAAAATATATTATTTTACGATTTATTTTTGGAATGGGTTAAACTAAAATGTTTCCGCTCAAAATCTGATTTTATTTTCAGAAACTCTTGTTTTTCCTCAGGATATCTCTTGGCCTCCAAAGATTGAGAGTCTATGGAGGTTTTCAATTGAAAGAACTTCGTTATTCTCATTTTATCAATATTAGTGACATCAATTGATTTAGGCAGACTTTTCTTGTTTTGATTATTCTTTAAAAATTGGTTCAAAATCAAATCCTTAGACATATTTTGAGTCAAAATTTGCTTATTTGACTGAAAGATCTTCTGAGTTTCTTCGATTTTTTTGTTAAACCAATTTTCTTTGACTTTGTTTTTTTGCTCGATCATATTTTGTGTGGTTTTATCAATTAACACTCTTTGGATAAAGTTCTTCTTGCTAATTATTCTGACAATGCCTTGAGGACTAATGCATTTTATCGAATAGGATCTTCTTTTGTTTTTGATTAAATCCTCCTCACCGAACATTTCTCCATTTGATAACATGGCTATCTTTGTTCAGAGACAAAATAATAAAAATTCATATAAAATATTCATGAAAAAAATACTTCTGCTCTCTTATATCTGTCCGGATTCCCACCAAAATGTTGTCTCCACTTATCGATAGCAAACCTCGCCATATCAACATTAATATTTTCAGAATCTTCCTCAATTTTTATTTGCTTGAGCATCTATTAATTAAATTTAAAAAATGAGCCTTAAAAAAAAAATAATGAAAAAAACCATGTAATCTCCAGATTTTATTATATAGACAGCTTCTGATTCTTCATTTTCCCTGAACACATAATCATCCTTGATGAAATTCATTGAATGTGTATTTAAATATAATTGTTTCACCAGGTTAAAGTTCCAATGATGGAAAATGTTCAAGTCGGCAAAAAAGTTCATTTCTTCAATTAATTTTTTCTCCTCATTGGATTTCAAAATCCTATTGAAATCCTTCTTTTCCAATATCCCAAAATTGCAATCCTCCTTGCAAATGATCGTTGCGGCTCTGGGCTTTTTGCTGATCAAAGCAAGTTCTCCAAAAGTCGTCCCTGCTTTTAATATCTTCACTTCAGTCAATACCAAAGTTTCCTCAGCTTTTGAATCAGAAATTGATGGTAACATCACATAAACCCCTACTGATCCAGATAAAATCAAATAAAATTTGGTTCCGATGGTGTCTTCATATATAATTTTTAGAAAAGTTAGATTTTTTGTTTAATACCTTTATAAAATACAACTTCCCCTGAGTTATGTGAAAGATGTTGCATAGATTTGCAACAATTTGAATGAATAGAACTTTCCCCTTTTTCAATATATTCTTTAAAAAACTGTATGTCTTGAGTGAATTTCACCAAAAGACCCTGTTCGTAGCTGGAACGCTCATTTGGAGGTTTTTTTAGGATTTCGAGAGAACACTTATTAAAGATGAGTTATTAAAAATGAAGAGTAGTACCTGAAGCAGAAACTCTTTGGGGAGAGTATCAAGAATCTTTATCGTGTTGGTTTTAATTAAATTCGATAAATAGGCAACTTTGTTGGGTAGGTCATTCATTATAAGAGAAAATTTTATTAATTTCTTGGTTCGAAAGCATATTTCAAAGTATTTTCAAGGGAAAATGTTTCTTTATAGAGCTGTTTTTTTATTTAAATTGCGTTATTATTTTCTTGAAGGTGTTAGAGTGGAATTCGATTAAATAATTAAACATTTCTTCTTTTCTTTTTTATAAAGGGGATTTTTTGAATTTTTTCCTAAATATTTTTTTTTAATTAATATTTGAAAATCCAAAATGTCTGCAATAAATTTCATAATAATATGCAGCATTTGAGAGATCATCCAATAGTCCGTAGATTCTGGCTAAATTCCCAGCCATGGTTGCAATATTGATTGGATCAGCTTGAGAACCGTTTGCCATGTTGAAAGCCTTCAACATAAATTCTTTTGCTTTTCTATAATTTTGTTTTCGTTCATAAATAATACCTAAAGCATTCAGTGCTTGTGGATGAAAATTGTTCGTCTCGTCTGGATGATTTTGGTATAAATTATTAACTTTTAACAAATATTTTTCAGCTTTATTCAATGAATTCTCCTCTACTAACTTTATTCCCAAATCAGACATTGCAGATGCAAGAACCATTCTTGTTTTTGGTTCAAAATTGAAATTGAATTCTGAATCTAAGATATATGAAAGCCATTTTTCGGATTTTTTGGGTTTGTTATCTTCATGGCAAATACAAGAAATCATTGAAGCTATATAAACAGCCTTATCATTTATGCCTGAACAAAATTTGGTTATATTGAAAGCTTTGATAAACAACTTTTTGGCATTTTTTTTATCCTCTTTTAAGAAAAGCTGATCAGCCAAATAAATGAAACATTCTCCTGCTAAAGCACTATTTTCACCTGAATTTTCACCCATTTGAACGAGACCTTCTCGATATTGAACAGCATTAAAAGATCGAAGACCACTTGAGATATTTGCATATGCCCATAGCTCTTCTTTTCTGATTTTTTGTGAAGCCACATTCAAATCAAACCATTTGGAAAAATATTTAAAAAACTGAGGCAAATTCCCAGAATTCAGAAAAAAAGCACCTATAATTTTGAGTGTTTGTTCATATTTTGCACCATTCTGATAAAATAAACTTGCCTTTTTGATATATAATTCAGCAAAATCCTCATATTTCTTCATGTTTTTTGTTTTACTATATAAGCTGCATAAATTATCCAACAATGAGAGAAATGCAGCATTATTTTCTCCATCATTTGTTTTTTTAAAACAGTCATAACTTTTCATGAAAAAACCTTCAGCTTTGTCAAAGTCACCTTTCTCTAAATATATCACCCCCAAACATCTATAGCTATTAGCAGTATCCACATGATTTTCTCCATATAGCTTTTTTCTAATTTCAAGCGCTTTATTAGAATATTTCTCAGCTTTTTCCAAAGCCCCTTTAAGTCCATTCACTCCCCCTAAATTTTGATAGGAAAAAGCAACATCAATATGTATTTCTCCACATTTTTTTCTTCTTATCTTTAGGGCATCTTTATATAGTCTTTCTGCTTTGTCTAATTTACTCATTTTTTCAAAAGTCGTGCCAAGATTATTATAAGCTAGGGCAATTTCTAAACTATCTGCTTCTGTGATTATTTTCCTTTTGATTTCCAATGATTTAATATAACATTCCTTCGCCTTTTTGAAATTCCCCATGTTGTAGAAATGAACCCCCATATTACTTAGATGTTTTCCCATATATTCATTCTCATCACCAAAAAGAGCCTCAATTTTTTGGTGGGTTATCAAATCTGCTTTTTCTGCTCCTCGAAAATTTCCATTTTGTCGTAAAACATTGGAATAGTCTGCCAAGAAAGGAAAAGTATCTGAAAAATCCTTGGAAAATGCGTTCAATTTGGCCATAACTTCTTTGTGTAATTTTTCTGATTCTTTAATTAGACCCTTCTCTGAATAGAATACTGCTAAATGATCAAGAATTTCAATATTTAGCACAAAAAGATTCTTTGGGAGAAACTTCACCGGAACACCTTTTACAGTCAGTGTGGAATAATTTAAATGTTTAGTCATGAGATCATAGGCTTTTTCAATATAATATTGAGCGTCTTTGACTCTTGACAATTTTTCAAAATATGCTTTGAATATTTGCAAATGTTCTTTTACTAAATCCTCGAAATTTGCATTAGGCTCTTGAAGTCTTTTCATAGTTAGCATGTCTCTATATTCATTAACATATGATCTTTCATTTTGTTTCTCTGGTCTTTTGATCTCATCATGATCCAGTCGTTTTTTAAGTTCTATAAAGTCGATCCTTTCCTCAAGCATCGCGATCAAAATATTTTTTAAGTTATGATTTGTGATTTTTTTCTAAGAGGTTTTCATTATTTTTCGGTTTTCCATCTTCCCCAAAATTAATTCTAAAATCGTTATTCCTAATGAATATACATCCGATTTAAAAGGATCATATTTCTTTGATTCGAATTTATTTTCAGATATTTTTATCACCTCTTCGGCTGCATAAGGAGAGGAAAACCCTTTGCAATTTGATGGAGATATCATTGATGTCTCAGTTTTACCTCCAATTCCGTAGTCAGAAATCTTATAGGTAAATTCATCTTCTTGGGATTCTTCTTGGACAATTATTATATTTTCGGGCTTTATGTCACCATTGTATATTCCATTTTCCTGCAGTTTGGCTGAAGCTGAACTTAAGATCTTCAAAATATACAAGGCTTCATCTTCTTTATATCTTTTCCCTGCGTCAATAATGTTCCTCAAGGAGGCAATTCCACATTCCATTTTTAACAATAATGGACCTTCGGCTTTTTCTTTAAACATTCCATAATATTTTAGAAATGCCTTATCTTTTAATTCTTCGATTTCTAATAGAAGGGAATTTTCTTCTTCAAACAAATCTAAGTATTTTTCTTCATTGAGCTTTAAGATTTTAAGTGCAGAATAATCATTGCATTGTTCTTCATTGAGCTTTAAGATTTTAAGCGCAATATAATCATTGTCATTTGGATCATAATATTTTTGGACATAAGCTGTTGCTCCTTTTCCTATTTCTTCGATTTTCACAGAAAATCCGTAATCATACAAAGGAATTTCTTTTTCAATTTTCTTGTATTTTTGAGAGAGGTGTCGTGATTTCCTGGACAAACCAATCTCGAGATTTTGCACCCAATTGTCAGAAATTTGCGTTTTATTATCTTTTTTTTCTTCCAAGTGATTAATAAGGTTTGACATATTTTCTTAAATTTATAGATTTTATCTTAGATGTCTTTTGATTTTTCTAAAAAAATTAATATTTTATATAAAAATTCAAAGAAACATTTTCCTAACAAA
>Ga0302186_10002139_pt1 | contig 15481 bp, 9 predicted proteins | sample II_Bog_E1_2_FD_198782 | JGI IMG/M metagenome (GOLD analysis project Ga0302186, IMG submission 198782) | Peat permafrost microbial communities from Stordalen Mire near Abisko, Sweden - II_Bog_E1_1 | ecosystem: Environmental > Terrestrial > Soil > Wetlands > Peat | place: Sweden: Abisko, Stordalen... | reverse complement strand
TTTTCATTATATTATCGTCAGGATTAACATCAGTTTCTTTGTACATTTCTTCTATTTCCGATAAATCCAATTCTTCATCTTGCAATAATTCTGAAGCATCAAGTCCATCTTCAAATTCATGTTCAGCTTCATCAGTTTGGCCGTCATTTTCATTATTTTCGTCAGCTCCACCTGATTGGCAGAATTGGACAGAAGATTCATCATTTGTATAATTATTTGTTACAAAAGAAACACGATCGAATTGTCCAGTGTATTGTCCACCTTTTTGTGTTTGAACATTACCGCCGACAATATGTTTTTGTTTTTTGTTATGAATTGCGGCAGTATCAGAAATCACTGCTGAATCAGAATCCGAATCGGACTCGGTATCTGAATTATATTTTAGTTTTTGTTGGGATCGAGAAAGTTCAGGTTTATCCCATTTTTCCTTGACAAACATTTTATTAATATTATCACGTTGCTGTGTTGTATAATCTATTTCAGCATCATCTTCTACAACAATAGTTTTTCCCTTTCTAGCTGTTTTTCTGTTACGTTCGTCTTGAATGACACTTTCATAATTATATAATATTTTTCGATCAATCAAGTCATGTTCTTCGATATGTTTTCCGTACCATTCTTTACCAAATTTATCGACAAGTTCAGTTTTCAAAGAACTTGTTTCACGAATCATATTTATTGTATTGTTGATGTGGTAAGTATTAAAAAATTTAACATACCAGTATTCTCCATAGTATTTTTCTAAACTTTTTATATCAGAACTGGAGGATGAGACGAGTGAATTATAAAGTGTTAAATCTTCTATTTTTCTCAAAATAGTCATAATATTACTTGGTATCTCCCCTACAAAAACATAGACTGAATACTGAATTCTCCTGTTATTGTTTTTATATTTTAAAATAATTTTCATTGGATCATCCATTTCGATTTTTCTAATTGGATACTGTTATATATATAGAATTATAGAATAATATTATAATATTATAATATTATAGTTATTGTGAATATAAATATGAAATTTATAATAATTATGCGTTTATATTTGTTAGATAAAACAGTCAAAATTATTAAATTATAGAATCTGTAATCATTAAACCACAATATTCGACAGGATTTTTAGAAAAATCTATTTTTTTGTACAAACCAATATCAACAGCAACTTGAGCGATAAATGCGAAAATTTCTTTAAACAAGTCAGTGTGCCCAAATTCTGGGCAAGCAACATGTGACATTTCATGAAGAGCAACATATTCAACAAGATTTAAATCATGCAATGCAGAATCTCTTTTAGAACGCAAACAAAATATAATCTGCTCACCTTTATTGACCGAATAGGATGTGTATTCACTATTACCATCAGATTCTTGTATAATTGCATTTTTAATTTTTTCGTCTAATTGTTCAATATATTTTTTATTATCGGAGTAATCATCATTTTTATTTTCAACAAGATGAAGTGTTGTTTTTTTAATATTTTCTTTTAATCGTGCCAACATATTTGCAGCCTTAAGTTTATCTGGAACATCACGTACTAAATAATAATCATCGTCAATATCAGATTTAACATATACAACATCTTTATTTTTGAACTGATAATGATAAATAAGAAATACGATAATTGTTATAATAATTATTAAAAATTCTGTTTTCATTTTTGATAGTCTGGATAATAACAATATGTTTATTAAAATAGACCAATATATTATACAAAACTAATATATTTTCAGAACTATGGGGTTTTATTTTTCCAAATTATGATTATAATATATAGAATTATTTTCTAGAATATCTATATATTATAAGGAAATATGGGTTCACATAATTCTACCGTAGCTAAGCAACCTAATCAAATTAATTCAAATTCATTAAATCGAACAAAATATTCTAATGAAGAAATACATAATCGTATTCAAAATGTTCTTATGAGAAATCATTCGGGTGGTAATCGGGATATGTCTGCTGTATCTGAAACCTTGAATTGGGCAGATACTCCAGCTGCATTCGCACAACAGACGAGTAATCATTCAAAATATCAATTGCCACGAACAAATAATAATTTATATTTAAACTCGTCTAATCAATATCAGATGGGTGGTAATGATCCAAATAGAAAAGTATTTGAACCTCGTCGAAAAAGATATGAACAATACGAACAAACAAACAACATGACAGGTGGATCTGTAAATAACGAATCATATACAGATATGTCTGAATTGTCTGAACTCGCAAAAATTAAAAGTTTTATTGAAAATGACATACGATCAAAACGAAATGCTGTAAATAAAACTCAAGCAGGCGGGTGTGATTGTGCAGAAGAAACAAATGTAAATCAAAATGGTGGAAAAAAAGATAATAAAAAAGATAATAAAAAAGATAAGAAAAATAAAAGAAGATCGAAAGATTCGAGTTCCAGTTCATCATTATCATCATCATCATCTGATTTGTCATCATCATCCGACTCTGATTCTTCATCATCGTCAGAATCAGCCATGACAGATGATACAACAAGACATGCAGAGGGATCATATGAATACAGCATATCATCACATTCTGGTGTAAATTCATCTGAAATAAACATTGTTCCTTTTTATAGTTCTGAATCATCTGAAATAAATCATCTTCAAACCAAAAAGCGTTTTAGCAAATAAACAATTAAAGATCAAATGATGGATCCTCGTACACATTTAATTTTTTAATAGGTTTTTTAATTTTTCTTGATTTATTTTTTTTTGCAATGGATGAATTTAAAATTGGAGCGGATATTTTATCAAAAATATCGTTCTCTTTTTCTTTTTGGGAAATTTCAATATCATCCCCATCATCATTATTATTTATATGATCATTTTCACTTATAAAATATGAATTCACAGGCTTCATTTTTTTTCTACGATTCAATTCTCTATTAATATACGAATCAAACAATTTTTGAGAATCTTCAACTAACAAATCTAAAAACTGTATAGCAGGTTTCATTATTTGGTTTGTAATATAGTACAAATAATCTATTTTTAATTTGTTTTTAATTACATAATCTGGGTGGTCTACACGATCACCTTGTAATTCTGGTTCATGATCCATTTCTACAAAAACATAAGGAATACGATCATTCGAAACTGGTTTATTTCCAGGATCACGAGCAGCCATTCTATCAGCCAAGACAGCATGAACAATCGAATTACGATTTGCGTAATTTTCTCTTAAAGTTTTTGTGATAATGAATTTATCGATAGGATATTTTCCACACAAAATATCTTTTAGGGTTTTTTTTGTAAACTCTATAGCACTTTTAGCACTATGATTATTTAATATTTCACGAACAATACCACCACAAACAATTTTCACGACAGGTGCATTGTCACGTCTTTTCAAAACAATACCCATACTTTTTTGTTTAAAATGTTCTGTGTCAGTTTCAAACAAATTACCGACATATTTTTTCTTTTTCAAAATACAGAATGGCCATAAAGTTTTTTCATAAGCTTGCTCCATTGGTGGCGGTAACAAAGTACAAATTAACAAACTTGAAATTTCACCTAATTTTATAGCAATCTCAAGTGCTTTTTTATCAGATCTGATTTTATTTGTAATGGGATCTCTTATTTTAACATTGTAAAAAACAGAATCTGTATCACCATATATAATTTTTGGATTAATTTCATGATTTTCGAGTGTTTCGACTAAACGATTAAAAATGTGTTGTATAAATTCATCACGATTTGAATATCCGTCTTTTTCTTTTTTGTATGCTTTATCATTTGGTTTTAAAAATATTTTATCTGAAATATTATGTTCGAGTATAAATTCTTTTTTAAAGTGGTTAATTAAGCCACCATCTAAAATATCAACCATCAATTCATAAAATGATTCATAACTGTCTTTATATTTTACAGCTGCATTAGCTATTTTTTTAAAAACGTCTTCAATAAAACCTTTTGAAAACATCAACATTTCTCTACCAGTAGCAGTAGTGCATGCAGCAATGTCTTTCATATATACAGATGATGTTGGTGCACCACATCCACCATACACACTGTTAGCTGTGACTTTATAAGCCAACTGTAACGAATCCAAAATAGCTTTTTTAAATGGATCTTTTTCGTCTTTCATTTCTTTTTTTGTTTTTGATCGAGCATCTAGCAATTCTCGAAGTGTTTGTGGAATTATACCAAGAGAACCGTCATTTTTTTGTGCATAAGTACATTCTTTGAAAGTATCTTTTGGTTTTTCAGTTGACTTGACAAACGCCCATTTCGATTCACGAACAACTGTTTTTGCAGCCTTTTCTTCATCCTCATCTTTTTTCATACGATAAGTGACTTTATGATATGTGTATCCGGGCAAGTTCATATATTTTTCATCAGTCACTATACATTCATGAGATAAATTTCGATAAATCATTGAATTCGGATATAAACTAGCGAAATCCAACACTACAATAGGTACAAAATAAACACCAGGTGTTGGGACAAGAACTGTAGCACCTTCATAACCTTCTTCGTCATCATCTTCGTCATCATCGTCATCATCGTTGTTAGGACGATTTAAATTGGAGACAAATTTTTCTATTTTTTTTTCCTCTTTGTTAATTTTTTCTTGAAGTTTTTCTAAGGCCTTAAGTTCTTTTGGGTCAATTTTAACACCTTTATTATTTTTTTCGTCAGGTTTAAATTTTTTGTGTAAAACTTGTATTAAGTGATTTTTTTCACGACAATTTCTGGAAATCAGACTGAATGTTTTAATACCTTGTCCTCGCAAGAATAAGTAAGATAATGGTACACTTGTAACATTTGACATACCAACATTATTATTGATGACTTGCAATTTATTAATCAATATATTACATAATGCGCAGTCCTGCACACAGTATTTTGCTATTTCTGCACGATCTGCGGAAGTTCCTTTAAACAGTTCAAATAATTCATGTGGACTGACATCATCTTTTGCTTGAGACCAAAAAACTTTATTACCATTTAAAATGGTTTGGTCAATAACATCATTGACAACAAATGAAGTTTTATCGAGTTTAATGATTTTAAATTTTTTGCCTTCTTTGTATTTGTTATCTGACAAACCATCATTATAAGTTATACTTATATACCTACCTTCTTGCAAGCCATATGTATTTTGTGTATGAATTGTAGTAATATTTTCATCATCAGTCAATACAATTTTCTTTACTGATTCTCGAATAAAATACGACGCAACAAAATCTAATTTATAAGAATCTAGTTTGTAATCGCGCTGTATAACTTTCATCATATCAATTTGGACACGACCTGTCATTGCATAATATTTTAGAATATTATCACCCAAAGCACTTGAACTTAATTGTTTTTCAACAAAATCTGTTTTTTCGCCAAAAATACGTGAAAGTTTTTCAAATCTTTCACTAATACCTAATAAAGCGGCTCGATCTTTTAAGTATTTAAAATCAAAACCAAAATTATTGTATCCAATGACAATGTCTGGATCAGTACGCATCATTAATTTTGTCCACGCGATCAATACTTCTTTTTCAGTTTGATATGATTCGACATCAATACCTGGAATTTTATCACATGTATTTAATGTAATAATATGTTGATAATAACATTCATCTTCACCATATCTACTAAATGTTGTACCAATTTGTATAATTTTGTCTGTTTCTCTTTCAGCTTGTGGGAATGTACCATCTCCACTTGTACATTCAAGATCGAAAGCAGCTACTTTTAATTTTGCTATTGCTTTGTCGTTATGTTTTGCTAGGTTAGACCAGTGTGTACTAAGATTAATATCACAACACGACGGAGTTTCGCCTTCCTCGTATGTATTATAATTTTTTACACTAATCCAACCACTTGCATCTAATTTTTTAATATGCATACATCTTAAAATTGGTTCTATATTTGATTCATATAATTTGTACTTTACAGCATATTTTCCTAATGCAATATTAAAAATTTTTTTACGAAATACATTAGTGTATGCTCTCATTCCGTTATAATTATTGAAAACCAATCGCACAAAACTAAATTTTTCATAATTTGTAAAACCATAAAATTTATGTCTTTCAACAACATCGTGTGTTACGAGTGTTTCCCGCAAATCTTTCTTCCATACTTTTTTTTTGACTTCATTAACAAAAGTATCGATTGTGTTATTTCTCCATGATCTTGGTATTTCGACATAGAAAAATGGCGTGTAATCTGTAACTTCAAGATAGACTGATTTATCATCCATCGTTCGACCGAACAAACGTATTGTATATTTTGAATTATCAATTTCAACGCTTGACTGTGAATTTGGATCCTGGTTTGAATCTGGTTCAGACCCAGAATCATCACAACTATCTTCTAAAGATTTTTTATGATACCAATTCCAGTCAACGACATTGAATATTATTTCTGGATTTACATTGGCAGACTTTACATTTTTTTTGTCCATATATTAAAATATCAATTAAATCTTAATATATATCACAAACTCCTTTTATATAGTGTTATTATATATCAATTTTTTTTTAAAAATACTATATATATAATGGATAATATTAATAGTTACCAACTATACCAACCTATTGTTGGTAATAGAATATATAAATCAACGTCATTAAAAAATGCTGCCGACAAATGTTATAATGATTTTAAAGATTTACACTGCAGTGGATTATATTTAGACCAAAATAAATTTTCAGTCCGAAATATTAATACAGATGAATTGTATGTGTTTGAGACAAAAATTGATCATAGTAAAAACTCTAGTTTGAAAATTCAACATGGTGGAGAAATTATTGAAGAAGACAAAAATAAATTGATTACAGAAATTACTCAAATAATTGATTCAAAAATTGAACCTTTAGTAAAAAGACTTGATGCATTAGAATCGAAAAATACAAATTTAGTAAATAATACTGGAGATGCGACAAACGAAATAAAACCAGATGAGATAAAAGAAGAGACAAAACCAGATGAGATAAAAGAAGAGACAAAACCAGATGAGATAAAAGAAGAGACAAAACCAGATGAGATAAAAGAAGAGACAAAACGAGCAGAGACAAATAATGAAACAAATCAAAAGGAAACAAATAATGAAACAAACCAAAAGGAAACAAATAATGAAACAAAAGAAGAGACAAACCCAGATGAGACAAAAGATGAAACAAACAATACCGAACTACAAGGGGGTAAAAAACTTCCTGTTAGAAATGAAAACATTTTAAAAATCAAAAAGAGAGAGTTTGAAGCATTCAACACTTTAAACAAACAAACAAACAAACAAACAAAAAAAACTGAATGTAACATTATGTAAAGAATATAAATATATAAATACGTCTTATCAACTAATATTTATTTGTGTGTAATAAATTATAACAAAATAAACAATGAGTGTTATAAATAAAAATATTATTAATTTTGAGGAATTAGATGAACCCAACAAAAACACTACATGTCCTGAAGACTGGATATCAGATGAAATAAATTACGAATACGAATCTGATAACAATGAGAAAAATATCTATAAAACTAATGAAAAAGAAATTGTGATAGACAAAAAACCCACACTTTATAGCCCACCACAAATTAAAAAAAAATTAACAAAATATGAAAAAATTACACGATTATTTCCTTTTGTAGAAAATCGTGTATTAATTTCAAAGTTGAAAATTGATGACGAGTCAATATACTATATATCAATAAGGGAAATAGCAGAAAAAATAAGTTCTATTTTAATAGAACATTTGGCACTATTTAATATGCATCCGCAAAACACAACTGTTACTGATTGTACTGGTGGTGTGGGGGGAGACACTTTATCATTTTGTAAATATTTTAAATTTGTGCATTCTATAGAAATAGATAAGTTAAGATGCGAATATTTAGAAAATAATTTAGAAGTATATAATTATCACAATGTAAAAACATATAATGCGGACTGTACTGAAATTGTGGGAAAAATAAAGGATCATAATATTATTTTCATTGATCCGCCATGGGGTGGAAAATCTTATAAAAATTACACCAAATTAAAATTGCAGATGTCTAACATATCACTTGAAATGTTATGTTGTCATCTTTTTGATAAAACAAAAATGGAAAAGGTACCCGAACTAATAGCATTAAAATTACCAAAAAATTACGATATATGTTATTTGTACAACACTGTTAAAAAATGTAAAATGTATTTATATGATTTAGAAAAGATGTACATTATTGTTTTATCGAGAGAATCAGATTAAATAAAATAAAATAAAATTAAAATTTTTTATAATGAACAATTACTGATCAGTGTTTGAAGATTCTTGATCTGAATCTGAATCAGTCATAGGAGATGTTTTATTTACTTTTTCATAAAAAATAACATATGCATTACGCGTCACAACTTCTCTTTCGAGTTCTTCATCCGGAATATGGACTACAGTAGAATCATTAAATTCGTACCATTTATTATTAATAGCATTTTTACAGTAAGCAACATAATGACCACCTCCTGGAACACCATGATGTTGAATAATAGCATAAGCGTTATAAAGTGGATTTTTTCGATGAATATCAGAAAAATTATTTTCGAGTGTTAATCCATTTAGAGGGAAAGCTACTTTTGTATAAATTTTTTCTGTACGATATGGGTTAATGAATTTAAATCGTTTTAAATGGATGATTAGTACTTCAGGAGAGTTCCACAAGTATTGTGTTTTAATAGCGTCAACAAGTTTATCACAATTATCACATTTATATTTATTTTCACCAGTCAAGAGTTCACCTTCTGAAAACTTTTTTAAACATGATGTTAGATCAGTAACTTGGTTTGTGTCTGGAAGTTCTAACTGTATCATGTTGTATGGTGCAAAATTAGGCGAATCTGTACCACATTCATTACAATGTGTATTTGTGTAAAACAAACCAGTAAATATGTCAATAATAACAGAGTGATTTTTTTCAACGAATTTTTTCCAATAATCAAGTGACTTATATATGACATATTCTGTTGGGTATAATTGATTGTATTGATTCATAGTCTTATTATAGGAATCAATTTCTTCATCTGTTTGAGTATTTTGAATTAGATCGGTGTATTTCTTTTTAATATTATAGTATTCACGAAACTTATCAGTAATATTTTTATATTGAAGTGTAACAGATGTTTTAGTATCTTCATGAAGATTATCTAAAATTAAACCCAACAATTCTTGACCATCTTTTTGAGAAAAATCTTTAAACGATTCTTTATGTGATGCAGAAATATTGCCAATCGAATCTTTAAATGATTCAGGTGTCACTGTGCAATTTTTTAACCACATCGCTTTTAGTAAATGATACAGTTGATATGTGACAGATTCTTTGTATTTTTGAACACGTGTTTGTTGTGATACTGGAACACGAATATTTTCAGTAAGATTATGTTTACGCTGTAATGTTTTAACAATTTTATTAGTAACATTATCCATCAGGTCTGTATCGAATTCTTTTTTACGGAGATATGAATGTAAATATCTAGTATGTGACAAACTTTGTAAAACAGAATTCATATAACATGTATTCCCAATATTTCGTAGCCCAGACAGTCCTAACACAGTGACACTTTTTCTTTTATCATTTAGATCAGTATTACCTGCAGTAGTTTTATCAAACAATTGATGTCGAACCTGATCAGTTTCTGATTTAGATGAATGTAATGTCAAACGTCTATCGTTCATTTATAAGATTATAAACAATATATATTATTAAATATTTATGTTATTTCAGCAATAGTAATTATTTAAACTTTCAATTTTTTTAAATGAATAGTCTATGTATAGACTATAAATATAAGTATATAATGGGTTTAAAAAAAAATGAAACAGATGAAAAGGACGAATATATTGCAAAAAATTCCCAAAATCAAAATATTGTTGATGAATTTAAAAAACTGCTAAAACAAATCAAGTATGATATTGATAGTTCATCTGGAAAAGAAAAGCAAAAAAATATGTTTCGTTTGCAACAAACAAAAAAAGTATTTATAATTTTAATGAATTTTTCAGATCCAATAAAATCTGCATCACAGTTGGACGGAATAGCTGGAGTTGGTGATAAATCAAAAAGTAGAATAACTGAAATACTTAATACTGGCAAATTATCTGAAATAAAAATTGGTTCTAAATATGACAATATAATTAAATACATTGAAGATCTTGAAACTGTTCATGGAATCGGTAGAAATCACGCATATGAACTTGTTACAAAATACGGAATTAAAAATGTTACGGAATTAAAAAAAGCATACAAATCAGGCAAAATTGAATTAAATGATATAATATTAAAAGGATTAAAATATCATGGAGTATTTCAGACAAATATACCACGATCAGAAGTTTATGATATTGATATATTTTTACATTCAATATTAAAAGAAATAGATCCTGAACTAATCGGACTTATTTGTGGATCTTATCGAAGACTAAAAATCACATCAAACGATATAGATTTTATGATTGTGCATCCAAAAGTAAAAACAAAACAAGCAATTCAAGAAAATATGGATAAAAATAATCTTAATTATATGGCGTTATTTATAAAAAAATTAATAAAAAAAAAATTTATTGTTGACTCACTTACATCTTACGATGTTGAAACTAAATATATGGGATTTTGTCAATTAGACTCTTCGAAACCTATTCGAAGAATTGATATACGATATATACCCTATACATCATATTATCCAGCAATGCTATATTTTACAGGGTCTGGATCATTTAACAAAAAAATGAGACAACATGCTATACAATTGGGCTATATGCTAAATGAATATGGTATATACAAAGTAAATAAGGATAAAATAAAAGGAAAAACAAAAAAAAGAATACCCGTTAATTCTGAAAAGGAAATATTTAATATATTAGGATTAGAATATTTGACACCAGATTTAAGAATTTAAAATTTTAATTATAATAAAAAAATCGAATAGGCTAAAACTAATTGAAAAATAAGTAAAAGTTTAGCTTTTATTGATTTTGGACGAATTGACCCAGGATGATATAATCCGACTTGTGTTAATGTTGTCGAATATAATATATCGAAAAATCCTGGATCGTCTTGATTATTATTTTGATTATTATTTTGATTATTATTTTGATTATTATTTTGATCGGATATTGAATCTGAGCCAACAAATTGGATTTCATCAGTTGGTAGTAAATTATAAACAATAGTAAAAATGATAACAAGTGTGAACGAAAGAAATAGTTTGTTTTCAACTCGTTTTACATCAAAAACTATGGACATTTTAAGAATGTTTTATACTATATATCGTATATAATTTTATTAAAATCAACAACAAGATTATTTAATATTTTTTTTGTATCAGAATCAGACATCACAATGTTATATGTATTTTCTTTAGAAACCCCACATTGTAAAATGTAATCATTTTTTAATTTATTTAAATGTGATGCATAATCTCGAATATAATCAATAAATAATTTTTCACCTATTTCTAATTTTATTGATTTAGATGGTGTTGCAATAAATGTTGTCAGCTTTTGTGTTAAATCATGTGGATGTATATCTGGATTTGCAATTCTCATTTCTAAATACCATAATGTCCAAGCCAAACAATAACCGACTGGATCACCTGATTTTTTATTTGATGGTGATAAATCATTTGACAAAGTTTGAAACCCGACACTATTTATTCCAGCATTTGAATTTATATATTGAAATTTTAAATCGTGATCAAATAAATAACTATCAACATATGTGATAAAAATATTTTCAAACAATATATCCATATTTTTTGCATCTAAATATGGTATATTTCCATAAGGTTCAAACCTTTCCATTATTCCAGTTTTTTTATCAAATATAATTATATTTGCATGCGTGCCATTTAATGATACAATTAGTGTTAATTTTAAAATAATAAACCTAATTTTATCAGAATTCAAGCATTTTTTAAATAATAGTTTTAGATTGGGATTAATATAATATGATTCTTTATCTCTCCATAAAATAATATATGGTGAAATTTCATAAAAATAATCAGTATATAGTTTTATTATTTCAGATAACAGTTGGCTCTCATCATCTTTATATAATGACATATCAAAGATCATTTTAGTATGTATCACTTTATCATAATTAAAATATTGGAAAGGCAACATTATATTTGGATATTTAGTCAATAAAATAATTAAATAAATCATACTATGCAAAATATCTGAGTTAAATAGTCCATAATTTGTTTTTGGCAACGATTTAATACTTGAATGAAGAATTAGATTTTGATTTTTAAGTTTTGAACAATATGGTTGGCCATGTTTGTCATTGTATGAAGAGGATTCACGCGATCCAATTGGGTAAGAGCATTTAGTTTTTTTTATCTGAGATATGATAGTATTTTGACAATCATCTAACATAAAATTTTTAGAACATACGTGTAGATATTTTTTATGATTTTTTTGATTTGTATTTAACTGTTGAATAAAAGATTCAAGAACAATATTAAAAAAATCTTTTAAATCTTTCTTTTTTATATAATCTATTGGTTTTACATGGTATATGTTTTTAATATAAATATCTAATCTTTTTTTAACTAAAATGGATTTAAAAATTCTCCAATCGTATTTTTCTAATAATATATGTAGTGGAGTGACACCATTAATATTTTGGCAATTCAGATCTGAATAATAACACAATTTGAAAATCAAACTTTGTGGTAAATTTAGTGCATGATTATTATTTAATAAATAGTGAAGTGGTGTTTCAAGAAATTTGTCATGAATACTTGTATTTATATTATGAATAAATAATAGATCACATAACTCTAAATTATGGTTTTGCATCGCTATAATTAACATATGTTTATCGCCAGCAGGACCCGCGTAATCAACGTTTGCGCCATGATTTAATAAATATTTGCATGTTTTAGTTTGGTTATTTATTGCAGCAATTGACAATGCGGACAAATAATTTTTATCCAATGAATTAATGTCGACACTATTTTTATTTTTTAACAACAATTCAATGATATGTGTTTTACCTTTTTTACTTGCATAACAAATGGGAGGCATATCTTTGGGAACAGTTAAATCACATTTATTAGTTTTAATTAATTTTGATAATAAATTAAAGTATTTATCATTCTTTCCAACAGATTGTTTAATACAATACATCACAATAGTGAGTCCATTGTTTGGTATAACGTTGACATCAATATTTGGCACATTTAATAATAACCAAGATATGATATCAAAATTTGGTATAACAATATTTAGTATTGTCTGGTTATCATTATTTACAAGATTTGTTAGTTCTCCACATTTTTTAGAATATAATTTTAATAATTCATAATGTTTATGTAAAGCCAATAAATGTAAAAATGTATTACCTTCAAGATTTGATTTATTTAAAATAATTGGACGATTATCACAAATATAATCAATAAAATATTTATTATTATGAATTGCAGCTAAATGAAGTATGTTTGAACCATTTATAATTTCGTCATTCAAGTCTAATTTATTTGTTTCAATCATATTTATTATTTTATCCCATTTTTTTGCATTATTAGCATCATTCTGAACAGTGCTTATTAAATTTAAAATATGTGTACGAATTTTTATTATATTCTTAATTACAAAATATAAAAAAATATTATACAAATATTGTTGTTTGAATTATTATGTACATAATTCACATTCAATGCCATTTGCACGTGCATTTTTACTACATGCTTCTTGAGCTTCCTTAGATGACGAGGTTGCACTTTGTATTATTTCAATTGTGTCAACAGATTCTGTAAGTCCAGAATACCCTTTTCTTCTGGATAAAAAGGTTTGGTTTAGATTTAAAGTACTAGTAGTTATATTTTCACTATCATTTTCCAACTCATTTTCATTTTCATTTTCATTTTCATTTTCATTTTCAGAATCAACATCTGGAATTGTTGATTCGATTAATTGTATTTCGGGATTTTCATTTACATGTTCATGTTCAACATTTGCTTCTTTATATTTTAAAGCCTTATCTACTTTTTCTTTTTCTTTTAATTTTTCCTTTTCTTGTTGCATTTTACGTTTTTCTCGAATTTTTTTAACACATTCGGGATCCAAACCAAACTTAATTGGATCTACTGCTGGTTGTGAACGCAAATAATACATTCCAGTTTTTAGTCCATGTTTCCATGCATAAAAATGCGATGATGATAGTTGATTAAAATCAGGTTTATCAATAAAGATGTTCATACTTTGACTTTGATCAACAAAAGGTCCGCGATCAATAGCTTGTTTTACAATATTTACTTGTTTCATTTCAAATGCAGTTTTGTATAATTCTTTTATTTCATTTGGTATTTCTTCAATAGATTGAATTGAACCGTTATCGTGCATAATTTCATTATATATATCAGTTGTCCATAATTTGTGTTTTATTAAATCATGAACTAAAGACTCATTTACAACAATATATTCTCCGGCCAACGTTTTACGTACAAAAACATTAGATAAATATGGTTCAAAGGCTTCGTTGTTGCCCATAATATGCGCGGTTGATGCAGTAGGCATTAATGCTGTCAGTAAGCTGTTACGAGTACCAAACTCCATTATATTTTTAACCAAACCAGGCCAATCAAACATATCTTTTGTCAATAAATCATCTTCAGTTAATCCCCACATATGATATTGTAAAATTCCTTTTGAGAAAGGCGAACCTTCAAATTTTGAATAAGGTCCATGTAATTTGGATAGTTCGTTTGATCCAGTTAAAGCACCATGATATATTGTTTCGTGTATTTTTTTATTAAGAACACGTGCTGCTTCAGAACCAAAAGGATATCGTAATTTGTTGTATGCATTAGCTAATCCTTGAATACCAATGCCGACTGGACGATTTTTAGAATTAGATAATTTTGTTTCTGGGACAGGATAATAGTTTATATCAATGATTTTGTTTAAATTCCGTGCAGCTATTCTTGCAACATTCCATAATTTTTTAAAATTGTATTCTGGTGTACCGTCTTGTTTTTCTTCAACATATCGAGAAACACAAATCGAAACTAAATTACAAACACAGATTTCGTCTGCGTCAAAGTATTCCATTATTTCTGAACATTGTCCAGTTAAAACACCATTAAACATACCCATATGTCGTTTTTCTTCAGTAAAACAATAAGTATTTTCTAGTTTTTTGCGTTTATCATTTATCACACGATGAATTATAATTGGTGATCGTGTTTGAACAATTTGGTTTTCTGGAGTATTAATATGCTCTTCTAAGAAATCGTCTATTGCGAGCACATTTGCTCGATTTAAACCTAACGCAACAAGTTGTTTAACATCATATACATCCAAAGACATGTTAACAAATCCACAACCCATTAATTTGTCAGGTGTGGACAATTTTGCATGAATACCTAATGTTTGTAACATTAATCGAATGTTGAACATTGTTTGACATGCAGTTACAAATGTTAATTTGTCACCAGTATTGATTAATTCACATAGTGTTAAATAATTTTCTAACCA
>Ga0302186_10002138_pt1 | contig 15483 bp, 9 predicted proteins | sample II_Bog_E1_2_FD_198782 | JGI IMG/M metagenome (GOLD analysis project Ga0302186, IMG submission 198782) | Peat permafrost microbial communities from Stordalen Mire near Abisko, Sweden - II_Bog_E1_1 | ecosystem: Environmental > Terrestrial > Soil > Wetlands > Peat | place: Sweden: Abisko, Stordalen... | reverse complement strand
ATCTATCTATCTATCTATCTATCTATCTATCTATCTATCTATCTATCTATCTATCTATCTATCTATCTATCAATCTATCTATCTATCTATCTATCTATCTATCTATCTATCTATCTATCTATCTATTTTTAATAATTATCAAAATTCAAAATTGATGGTCAAGTAGCTTATTAAATTGATGATATTGATTGATGATATATCTTATCCAATGATCAGCCTCCTCTTAGAAGCACTTGACCAGTTGAAAGGGTAACTTAAAGTCTGTTGTTGAGCCATGGCTGGCTCCAAGCTTTGGCCTCAGTTATCGTTCCATTGAGGTCGTATGTAAAGTAGTACATGGCTCCTGAAACAACTTGTGTTTTAAAAGAAACAAGCTTGGCTTGGCTAAGTGCGGGCACCTGTGACCTGATGTATTGGTCTATTTATTTAGTCTCTTCGCTTAAATTATGGTGATCTCCAGGTGAAACTCCTCCACATAAATGAGGTACGTTATCCATCTTGATGAAATTAATATATAGTGCTTGAAAATGTCATTTGCATATATATGACAGTTTCTTTATTAAATTGATTGATATATCTTATCCAATAATCAGCCTCCTCTCAGAAGAACTTGGCCAGTTGAAAGGGTAACTTAAAGCCTGTGATTAAGCCATCTTTGACTCCAAGCTTGGGCCTCAGTTATTGTTCCATTGAGGTCGTATGTAAAGTAGTACAAAAGCCCTGAAACAACTTGTTTTTTAAAAGAAATGAGTTTAGCTTGGCTAAGTCCGGGAACCTGTGACCTGATGTATTGGTCTATTTATATAACCTCCCCACTTAGATTATTGTGATCTCCAGGTGAAATTCCTCCAACTATATGATCCATCTATATTAAATTAATTTAGTGATATAATCATCTTCGATTAATGAACCGACGTGCAAAAAACCCCAGCATTTAATAGGCAGAGCTTTATGATAAAATTACCAAAATATAAACCAAGATCATTGATAAAATTTCAGTGCTAAAGCGGGATAAGCCCAAATGCGACTGTAAACATTTCGAAACCCTGCCTGAAAGTTGCGAGACTTATGATCCTTCGATCGACTATTACTAAAAGTTCTGGAAAGGCTTCCTCCTCAATGAGGTGTGCTATGCCCGACTGCAAGATGCAAGAAACAAGCTTGATTAGTTATCAGAACACATTGCAGACATAGACGTAACTATGACATCATTTAGGATTTATTTGATCATCATGAGGAATTGCTTGGCGGGCGAGGCAGTAAAAGAAATCGTAGACAGGCCCACGAAGTCGATAAAATGTGGGCATGTCCTTACCAACGCTGCTTTAAGAACTACGGGTCGGAAATATCTCTGAATTTGCATATGAAACTGAAACATAATGGTGGAAATAAATCAGAACGAGATAAGGCGGCAGTATTTTTAAAATAATTTAGGAACTGATTTGGCAAGCACGGGAAAACAACCGACCAATTCCCACCTTCTATATCAATTTACCCCCAGGCTTTGTCGAGGAGTACGGCCGAGCACGAACCACCCACGAAAACAACCGCAATTCCGATATTTATTTATCTGATTGACTGTTTCTGATCATTTAAGAATTATGCATATTGTTTGGAAACCTTCTCTTCAAATATTTTGAAGTTATTATAAAATGAAAAATATTGCTTTGGAGGTCGATTGCAGAAACATCACCATCAATGAGGTACAGGCCGAAATAATTATCAAAATTAATGCCAAATTGAAGTACAAAATCATCAATAACCAATAAGCAAACATCAGAGTCCTTCATGGATAACTCATTCAAAGTCTCCAGCAGAAGTACGCTTAACTGTTTAGAAGCAAAATTATTAAAGAAGTGCCACTTCCGCCTCCAGTTGTATCTTAAACTCTGCCAAATACAACTTCCAACCCAATGACACGAAATTCAGATGTGCAGTCTGTTCAAAGATAACAAGCAAATATCTTTATGATTAAAAATGAAGATCGAACAGAAACCGAGAGTAAGAAAAACGACATGAATAGAAACTAAAATACAAATACAAATAATACTTTTTTTCGCAGAACCATTTTCACTACGAGTAGTCAGTAAAGGCAATAAAGATCGACTTAAGCCAGTATTAGTCCAAAAAATAATGGAGATAGAAACAATTAACAGTCCAAAAATTGGTTTTTAATGGGGCAAACTCAACAGCAACAAATGGCCCCTTCCCTTTTCTCTTCACATAGCCAAAGTAACCCTACTTAATCGACCAGAAGAAACAATAGATCAGGCATGAGGATAGGTTGATAATATATTTTTTAAAATGAATCTCTATCATTGCAAAATTTATTAATATTTAAGGCAATAGGATTATACACTACAATGTATGCAATAACATGGTTATTAATCTATCAAAAAGTAGTCTCACTGCTACTTTTACGATTATTTGCCCTCAAACCTTTCATGATTTTTTTGGCCACACTATAGGACTTTTTATTGAAGGTCTGCAGATCAAATGAATTCTGAGATCCACAATTGGTTGGAGTAAAATCATTTTTAACAAATAATTTCACATAGTTTTCAGCTTCATTATAGCTAATTGTTCGATTATTACAACCAATTCGTTAGATGAAGGTATCAAAGACTTATTCAAAAGACTAAAAAGACAATTTTGGCTAAATGGTAAGCTCATTACTTTTTGAGAATGGTTCCAGAAGGAAATAACAACTTCGTCTTCAATAGAAACCGTTTTCTTCGAAAATTGCGCATAGTCACTTTCAAGCCCAGTTTTAAGGATAGCAAAAATAATGTCTTTCATTTTGTAATCATAGGTCTTGAGCACTAAGTTTAGATATAGTTACCTAAGTGGACAATATCTGTTAATTCATAATAATGCCGAGAGTCCATCAGTTTTAGGCTTGAATTGGATAATTCTTATTGATTGGAAAATATTCCTGAGTATGCCCATAAATCAGTTTATTTTGAGGCAAATAAATTCCAGGCATTCAGTATTTCATCCATTACATTTACATAAGTATGAGGAGTCAGCTTATATTTCATCTTAAAGCAAAAGTCTTTCTAGAAACTCAAAATCTAAGAAGCTGGAAATACTGATGGATCAACCACTATTGGGTGATTATCTGTAAGCTTGTTGGCAAGAAGAAGCAAGCAAACTCCTAGGGCATGAAAGTTCTCAACAGACACGTTTCCACCCTTCATAAAATAGAGATCAATAAAGGTGGCAGCTAAACAGGAAATCCGTCTAGAAATTAATTTGGTAGCTGATTGCTCATAGATCCAAGTTCGTAATTTCTAAATTAGGGTGAGGAGGTACAGCTCTCATGAGTTCTGAAATAGGAGAGCCAAGGAGAAGATTCGAAGTTACCACATAATTTTACCTATTAATTTCTGATAAAGATATTTCAAGAACGATTTTGGTCTAAAGTATAGCTTGTTCATTGCATTGGAAGATAGATTGAGCAGGTGGCGGGTTCGTCTGTCCGAGGGGCAGTAATTTCTATTGTTGAGGTTGTTTTGTGCCTAGGGAGCCAAAAACTGATAGATTGTGTTTGCTGCTCATTCAAATTAAATAAAAAATGATAAACTAAAAAAATTGAGAAATATTTATATCCCTCTCACTTTTATATGTTTCTGCACTTTTCATTAGACCTTTTTTGATCATTTTTCCTATCATATTATTGGCCATCAAATAGACTGCTAAATCTAAACATTTTATTTTTTTATGAAAGGGGTGGCCATAAGATTCTGGGATGTTTAGGGCTAAGCAGCCTTTGGAGAAGCTTCAAATCAACCTTTTTCCTAGCTTTTTAGTGTTAAATATTAGTTTTACATCATCATTATTTTTCTAAAGGCTGTTGCCAACAAAAGTCAAGGGAAGAGTGATGGGTCAACAATTAAGTAATGCAAAGTGACTTAACTTAAAAAATAGTCAAAACATGTAAATTAATGTTTGGTTGATTGAATGGAAAAGCTTTAAAGAACGGATTAATAAAATTAAGAATTTTAATAATACGTTATCTAATGATTTCTGAGATAGCATCATAAAACCATACGGCAAACCATTGAATCAAAGGAGAGGAATAACAAATGTCTTGATGGTGACGGCATAATGATAAAGCTATGAAATTGAATTATCAGAATTAATTTTTGAAGATGTTTAGGATGCGAATATTGTGTATTAAAGCTTGTTTGGAACAAAGAAAATTTCTTGATGCAGTTATTTAAAGTGGAGACTGCTCATCAAAAAACAATTAAATAGTATAGTATAAGATCTAAATCACAATAATTTCCGAAAGGTATGAGATATCTTTCATTCAAGTTGTACGCCTCTCTATATCAATTAATATTAAAAGTAAACAATCAAAAAGTAGTTTTAAACCAAAAATCAGGATTCTAGAATATGATTAACAAGTTGTTAAACTACTCCCATCAGCATTACCTCACTCTCTTATCTTTCTTTTTCCTAAGCATAGATTCTTTCCATGGCATGTTTGTACAAATTCTTTAAAGAAGCAATTGATTTTCCTTCTCTTTCTTCCCTTTCGTGAATGTCTACTTCAAAAATGCGTTTTAACTCTTTAATTTGATCGAAAAATTGTTTAGTTATTTTCTATTCCAACTCGATGCGCGTTTTTCGAAGATTGGTTGCTTCCTCGAAGATCATCATTACTTTATTTTCAAGTTTTTCCATTTCCATGACCAGTTATTACTGAACTATTAAATATATACATTTTCGCGTAATTTATTTTAAATCTACTTCTTTTACGATTTAAGAAGTTGCTAAATTTTTTATTACAGTTTTTTCTCTTTTTAGGAAAACGTCTTTTGGATGTTGGCAAGCACATTTTTCATATTTCTTTAAAGTTTGGTCACAGTTTGTGCGAAGGCCTCATCTAATTGGAACATGCCTTACCCATTTTGGTGCGATTTTGACTTTCCTCCACCAATGTTACTTCTATTTTTTTGAGAGTATCATTCAAATTTTGCATTTTGTTTCTCGCTTCTAGATCAGATATTTCAATTTATTCTTTTATCTTCGACAGTTCTCTCGTGTCAGGAGCCTTTGGTGTATACTATGATCTGACTTTTATATTTTTATTCGGGTTATTGATAGCTGAGAGTCGATTTAGCAACCGATTTGCCTTGTCTTCAAAATCATAGCCCGACATTTATTTAAATAATAATATTAAAGGTAAAATGAAATGACTGTCAACTATTGTCGCTAATGTGTAAAAACTAAAGTCACTCTTGATAAATATAACTCTTGCCAGATCATAAAATAAACTCAAATGGATTACGATGATCACCAACTCAATGATAGTTCCTGCTATTTTAGCGATGAGGATGATGAGGTGAAACAAGAAATATTCATTCGACCTGCCAAATAAGACCATTCTAATGAAATGATTATTTAAAATTAAGTAGAAGATTAAAAGTCTATCAAAGCAAGACAAGAGAAATAGGCTATGCTTGCCATCGAGGAAAGCAACATCAATTCATTGAAAGGAGTGGATATTTTTTAAATCTTTTACGAGCAACAAAATTATAGCAAGTTAGCTTAGAGATGTCGAGATTATCCAGTGGCCTTAAAGAAATTTAATTGGAAACTTCATTATATTATTGGTGAATTGATAGTTCATGCATAGGAATACCTAATTAAATAGTCACTACTTCCTCAATCCTTAAAGCTAGCAATTGAAGATATACAATCAATTACCAATCAAATTATTACCAAAGCAATGATGCAAACCTCCAATCAGGATTAAGATTTTATTATGATGAAGAAAAATATGCAGTTAGTCTATCGATTGGATGCATGCGATTTGGAAATAGCCAGAGACTTATATAATTACTGCATAAGAATACTGAGGAGTCCACTACAATTTGAAATGCAAATTGATAAAAATAACAAAAACAATAATTAGCAAGAACACTAGATTGTCAAAAAGAGGGGAAGAAGGCCATCTTAACTCTTGCCTTTACCGGAAACAGAATCAAAATCAGTATAAAACGATAGCAACTAATAGCAAATGAAGTAGTCACATAAAACCCATCATCCAACGCCCAAGATAGGGCCCTACTCCGTCGTTAGGATGGAAAATAATAAATATTTTCCTAACAAAAAATATCGTTAAGATATTAGATTTACTTCTCAAATTAACACTAAATCTAATTAACAACAAAATCCTAAGGAACCTTCAGCATCAAACGACTTTAAAGTCATGGTGAGCAAAAAAAACATAGCTTCCAACAGAGTAGATTTTCCACTTCAAAATCCAATTGTTAGAATATCTTCTTCTGTCTTATCTAATCAGCAGACAGTCCCTCAAGGACAAGCTAAAATTAATGGCTCAGACAAGGATGAAGATAATCTTATCAACCTCAAAACATATTCTTTAACGACGAGTCAGCAGAAGATAATTGATGACTAAAAAAAAAATAGTCCGAACAATCCAAGTGACACAAACTTTAAGACTCGGGCAAGCAATAATTACCCAAGAAAATGGCAACCAAGTGAGTAGTCTACTTTTTGCAAATTGTACAGTGAAACTACCACTTCTCTAGCTTGCTTAAAAGCAATGGAATAAAAGTTAGGGCCCGATACCCGATGGCGTGACGAATACTCGATCGAAGCTAAGATAAAATATCTGGTACAAAAAGTATTTAACAAATTTGCGAATCTTCGGACTTCCAATCAAAATATCAGCATTTTCAAGACCAATAAACTGGATGTTTTGAGTTGTAACAATATAGAGTTACGTCATCGTATTTTTAGGCATCTAGCTGTTATTTATGACGCAATGCTTAGTGCGAGCGACTCCAAAAAGGAAATTATTTCCAGAAGGATTATTGAAATCAATAGGCTCTGCAAGGAGATACAAGTATGATTCGAACTTTTATATTTTTATTCAATTTATTAAACTATTGACCTCAAAAATGTAACAGGCAAGAGGCCGAGTATTTTGGGCTTGAGAAGGAGTTAGCATAGCTTTCAAATATAACTGGCATAACTCAAAGTTTATCTCAATAAATAATTATAGCCTTTCTAAGAGTAGTCTGATGTAAACAACCAAATAGACCAAAAAATGCAGAAAAATTGGGCCATACATTTTGCTAAGGCCCATCGGCAAAGGCTCTTACTCGACTGTATTCTAAGCACGCACAATGCCAGGAGGCCCTCTATACGCAGTTAAGCAAATATCATTGTAAAACCTTACTGAAAAACAGATTGAGCGTATTCATCAATAGATCAATGTGCTGTCGATCATAAAGCATGAGAACATTGTATCTATGGTAGACTTTAAGCAAACCATAAAAAATCTTTATCTTGTTTTTGAGCACTGCAAGTTCACTGATCTCAATGATTACATAAAAAATCATTACAATGGAGTACTGCCTGAAGAAAAAGTACGCAGGATACTCATTCAATTGAAAGGAGCTTTTCGTGTAATCAGACAGCAGAAGGTCGTACATCGTGATCTCAAATTAGCAAATATACTTGTTACTGAAGACTTCGAGATTAAATTAGCAGACTTTGGATTTGCTAAATCATTGGCTGAGGATGAATTCTTTAAGTCCTGTGTAGGAACACCTTTAACAATGGCGCCAGAAGTATGGGAAAAAAATAATTGCAATTAAAAATGTGATATTTGGAGTCTCGGCATCATCACTTATCAGATGCTATTTGGATACAATCCTTTCTTTAAGCAGCAGGAAAAACTTACCAATAAACAAATCATTGAAACCCTGGAAAGGGAAATATAATTTCCCACCAAAATAAGTGACTAAGCAAAGGATTTTGTTAAAAAAATGTTAATAAAGGATCCAAACTTAAGAATGGGCTTTCCAGAGTTTTTCGAACACCCTTGGCTTCAAGAGCATGGTGAAACCTCCAGGCTTAGTGACATTCTACGAAAATAAGCATTATTGCTAGAGTTGACACGAAGCCTTTGCAAAAGCAGCAAATCGGGAATTGAAAAATAATTTATTCTGAACAATTGCCAATCGATTCTGACTTATAGTCTAGTATAATTTATTAGAAACTATCTCGAAAATAGCTTAACCACTTGGGTAAATATCGCGAAGCACATATTTGATCTCAAGACAAACAATCGCCGTTTAGTATATTTTGCATTAGCCTTATTACTGGATAATTTAAATCAAACCCTTATATCATCTCTGAAAATTCTGATCAATGCTGATAAGGTCCTTACTTTTCCAAATTATATGTAGTTTCGAGCACTGCAAACTTGGCCAATGAGTTAGTATACCAAGAGACTTCCTAATTTTGTTGCAAAAAGTAAAATGAATATCGAATAATATCTGGAAAGTGAGGGCAAAATTGAATTCAATCTGAAAGACAAAGCATCAAGTTTATTCTAACTTTTTTTCAATGAATTGCGGTAATAATTATCTCACTGCAAAGACAAAAGCACACTCAAACTATATTTAAAGATAAAACAGTGGTCAGGCACATAAATATGTGTAAACATTTAATCAAGTATTCTTAGCGAAGATGCTCTTAAAATTTTAATACGGAATCTGTCTCTGAAGGTCGAGTATCATTAACTTTGCAAAAAATGTAGTAGCATGTTTAAATTTGTTTTTGTAAATGACAAAAGTCCTCTTTAAATCGAAATGTAAACTTTGAGAGAAAAAATACTTTATGAGGAAGAATGATTTTTAACATTTTTTATATACCTAAGGTTAGTTTGTCTATTTATATACTTATAACCAATTTGGCTTTCCCATTTATTTGTGCATATTAGCCAAAATTATTTATTTACTTTCATACTACCAAAAATATTCAAGCATTTAACAAAAAATATTTAAAATTTATTGACAACTAACCATATCAACTCAAAATAGTGCTGACAGTGATGATCTTTAATTAGTTAGCCGGGTTAAAATTTGCCCAAACAATTCATTAATATTTTTAAGTTAGCCAAACTTATAATCGTTATTGAAGTGAAAGTCGCATTAATGAACTATTTTTTCGACTTATTATCCTGTGGAAAATCTCACCAAGATTCAACGAGTGCATTAGGCTTACCGAGTTTCTGCCTCCCCAATCAAAAGAACCAACACATTGAGAACAACAACAAAAGAAGAAATTCATATAAACCAAAGAGCTTGCTCATTAATATAAAACCCGAAACATCAATAGGGTTTCGCTCGAAAGAAAATCTTCCCAAAACCAAATTTATGATATTGAACAAAATATTTCAAGAAGAAGAGAATAATGTAGATTGGGGTGATTTGATCGGAGTTATTGGGGCCAATAAAAGCTAACTATTAAAGTTCGGAAAGAACAAGCAATGCCTCGAAATAGGTCTGAACTAAGATATTCCTTTTTTAAGCGTCCTAAGGCCAAATAGTTTGGACTCCCTAGTTGTCTTCTGGAAGAATTTAGAATGCGAATTTACCTTAAGAGATATTCTTTGTACACATCAACGGTTAACTATCATTTTGTAGGATTTTAATCAAATACAAGCAATCCTAAAGGCAAGCTAAGAAGAACTTTTAAAAGTGTTGGGATAATTTAGTTTGTATTAGAGTTCAGGAAGAATATACTACAACTTAAAATTTTTTGAAAATAAATATGTCTTGGAATTTCTTGATGGAAGCAAATTTGAAGAGTATTGGTTAAAAATGATATAAAAAGAAATTGGAATTCATTTGTAGTTGGATATGTGTAGTAAACTGATGGAAAAAATAACTTTGAGGGATTTCTTAGATTTTCAAAAAAAATAGAATTGCATTTATAGAAAGATCCAGAATTATATTCATGAAATTCAGAGAACAACAACTGAATCAAAAATGGCCAGTTTATTATAAAAAAAATTATTGATACCCGAGGAGGAGGGGTCTACAAGCACCTCAGAGCATTTAAAAAGTATAAAATGGACCAAAAACAGTAATGATGAAACATAGATGATCAGTTGCTTTTTTAACGATAAAAAATTGGAAAACTCATCAGAATATCAAGAGAGTATTATGGATCCAAATCTATAAATATTTTATTTTAACAATCAAGCAGATCAGGAAGAATGTAATAAAGCTGAATAGAACTCAAAAAATAGTTGCCAATCAGGAAAACGTACAAAGAGCGAAGATTACAACTTTCCTTTTGAACAACCAGACTAATTTCTTGATGACGAATTTTTTGAAAAATATTGATTATTTACTGCTGATTTAATTTATAATTTTATAAAGTACATCATTATGAGCATTCATTGATTTAAAATGTAAAAATGATCTTTGCCATTGAAATGAAGAAAAAATTATGTTTCTAAAACATCAAGCATGATGGTTCAAAATTAATGGAAATTGTAAAGATGATTATTAATTCGAAGAGTATTTGTTATGCTCTGTAATTATATATTTTTGATTTAATTGATGTATAAAAGGTATCAGCAGCGTTACACCGAATAAGAAAGACTAGCTAAAGTTAAAAGATACAATGAGAGTGACCCTGATAAAGTCATGGCCATCATCGAAAAGCATTCTAAATCACAACTACCTTATCTGATCAACAACAAGTCATTTTTTAAATATTTAGATTCCTCATTCATAAGGGACATCATTTTGGATAAATTAAAAGAATGATTTAGAAAAAAATTATCGAAACAATAGGCAAAGAACGGAAGGAGGCCAAATAGTCATATTTTCTATTTATTAATGGAAAATCACCAGCGTTCGGTAATGATCAAGCCATTTAGAGGATACAATAGAGTCAATATATCATCGATAAAAATAGAGTGATGGTATTCTTTACCTTACTTATCAAGAACAAGAAAGTTTCTGATCTCGGTTTAGTTTTACTTATCAATAGCTATTAAAACTATTAAATTACATAAGGATTATATATTAAAAATCAGAAAAAAAAGAATGATTTATTTGATCAATTTTAAATAAGCATAGTTTTTTTAATAAATATTCTCCTCTATCAATTTTTATAGTTTATGGATTGTATAAATGAACTTAAAAATATTTAGAGATGGATGTGTCAAGATAATGATTACTTTGAGCTTCCATAAATGAATTCTCTGATGAATGCTTGCCTTTTTATTCAAAATGCTATTTTGTTGATTAAATTTTATTTTTATGAAAATTTGATGGAATAAGAATGGAAAAAAGAGAAAACATAGCTTTTATCAATTAGTTTTCATTAAAATTTATAGAGCCATAAATGATATTAAGCTTACTTGTATTCTCTCAGTCTTCCATATGTATTGCTTGCATATATGATCGAATGGCCATTGATCAAATAATTTTATTGAAGGCATATTTCGTTGAGTCACAAGTAAAGTATCAATCATATTAAATAATTATCTTTTTGTCTTTAGAGCTAATGATTCTAATTCTGATATTAATACCCTTCTCAAAATTCGTAGTAAAATTGGCATTGTTGATATATGATGATAGAAATGAGTTAACTATATCAAATTTGTAACTTCATCAATAGATTCAGTATTCATATATGATTCTAAGCAGCTTTTTTTTGTTTTAGAACTTTTGTCTATCTATAAAATATTTAACTTGAATTCGACAGCCGGCCTCAGAAAATGATCGAATGATGCGTTATTGAATAAATAACTTTAGCTAAATACCCTAAAAAAATAAAAAAAAGCACGATAAGTCAATAAATAACCATTAATAAACATGAGTATGATTTAAAAAGAAAAGTTTGGAGATGAGTCGTTTTAGCATATTTATCCATGGACTATGGTAAACTCATCATCAATCGATGCTCCAATCTTTTTACCCTTTCTTTAAACAATTACGGGATGGAATCTTATGATTTCAAAACTTTGAATTTTACTTGATTTTGTAATGATTCTCACCAGAAACTAATGGATGTTAAAGCTATTTAGGTGCCTTAACTTTAAGGAGAAATCACATTCTTAATTTAACCCTCTTATTCATAACATCAGCTAATTGTTTGTTAATTTTAATTTGTCGATATATAGCATTAGATCAAATTTAATAGCATCAATAATCTATATTTTTCAGATGACCAGCAACATTTTTATTGATACTCTTTCTCACTTTAAGAACAACACAACTGCCGACCAATTGATTCTAGACTTCAAAGAGGAAGGAAAGCTTAAAATTTTTAAAGGAATGACTTTGCAGCCCCTAAATCTCATTAGAAAATTTAACGCTCTTCAGAAAAAGTAAAAAAAATTATAAATAGATTCCATAGAAAGTCTGAGCCAATCATGGCAACGGAGTGGCTCTAAAATGAAAGGAAATTGTTTTTATGGTTTATCCTTGCTTATTGTCATCTCCATTTTAAAAAAATATCAGAAATTGTATAAATTAATTGACTTAGACCAAGAGGGAATGGAGATAAATATCAACTTGTTTTCATGATAAGAGTATTCTATTACTCCAGTATGAAGCATTGAGCATGGAAAAAAACTCCGAACGAGTTCAATGGCAGACAGCTGAAGAAAAGTTATTAAATTAATGTATTAAGTAATTTTGCTATTATCTTTAGAACTCAACCTAAAGGAAAGTGGTCAGAAATCTCTAGAATTTTATTCTATAAATCAGAAGGTGAATTCTTTAAAACTCCCAAACAGTGCAGAGAACATTGGTTCAATCACATGGACTGCGCTATTCAGCGGGGGCAGTGGAATATAGATGAGGATTTAGCCATTTTAAATTTTGTAGCTTAGAAAGGAAGACATTGGTCTAAAGTCATTTAACTCCTTGGGCATCGTAGAACAGAACACATGGCCAAAAATCGGTTTAGTGCTCTTTTAAACTGCGCTCGAAAATTATGTCCAAATTAAAGAGATTAATATTTGCTCATTTCTGTTCTCAGAAAAGAGTTATACCATTCCAAAAATAATCAGAAGAGCAGTTAATAATTTGCTGAATAGCATCTTGATGTCAGCATCTAATAAAAACAGAAATAGCTCTTTTAGGATTAATAATTTGATGACAATAATTCTTCGACAATGAAAATGGGAAAGAATAAGGAAAGCGAAAAATACTCAGAAAAATAAAATACAATGAAAGGATCTGAAACTTAATTGACACAATTGGGAGTAATTAGCCTAAAAATGGAAAATTCATTGCAGTTAAATGCGCAAAAGCATTAGATAAGCTCACTGGTATAAAGATTACAAAGTGAAATTACTACAAAGACCAATTAATTGCCGAATAGAATGTATCCAAATCCAAACCTTTCTTTACAGTATGTATACGCCAATTGCCTTTAAAATAATGCTATGCCATTTAGTCTAATAAGAAGTGCACCATATGAATATGATTTATCTTTCCAAGCATTGCAGTCGCCGTAGTATCTCTTTCCGATTTGTGAGGACAGGACAATATTTTTCTCATGATGTTTATTATTGCGTTAGCAATATTATATGCCATTTCATTAATTTGTTCATAACTATGAAGAAATACTATTTTAAATATAAAAATTAAAGATTAATTAAAATCATAAATCAAGAGTCATTTTTCTCCACTTCTTAAAGTAGTTAACAAAAATCGGTAATTCTGAAGTATAAAAAAGGGCATTTAGATAAGTAAGGATCTAAAGTAACGCTTCTTGACATTTATTAAATAAGAACATTATTAGGGCAATATTTTAAGGCTGTTTTTATAACAAGATCTATAGCTGCTGCATCGCAGTCTATTTCATTATTGCTATGACTATTTTTTCGTGGTGATTGATTTTAAAATTACTGTTATCCCTCTTCCATATCTTCTGCTTCTACCAAAGGTCTTGCTCTCTTTAGTTATTTTTTTATTCTATCATTATTACCTAAATCTTCAATTTATTAAGGAAAATATTCCTAAATTATGGAATCGCCCCAACATAAAAATCCTTAAAAATTGATATGATCCGCTCTTTTAATAGGGCTCGCCTCAACAGTTTCCTGACTACAAAAAACAAAGTTATCTTCAGCAATGAAGGCCTCATTGAGTGGATCAAGAATATCGTTTTCCTAGGATTCGTTAATCATTTGGCTGTAAATCATATTTTCTGATTATGAGGAAGAATTGTTGTATTTGAGTTTCATCATTTTGGCGGTAAGTATAAGTTGACAAGTCAATCGTCAATTTTGATATCCAAATTTTATAGATCTACTCCAAATTTGACTAACAATACACAAATGTTAACAGGCCATGAAATTCATCGAAATAAGCCATATCCTTCCAATAAATTCTTATTTATAATGTCATTAGATTCAGAACAGTCATCTTTAAAATGATTAATATCATGTTTTTGTTAATTCATCAAGGTGAATAAATATCACTTTTTAATCAAGACTAACGCTCCCATATATTCCTGAAATTTTTCTCGCGTGATCTGATTTTTTAAATCAGCTATGGTCAAAAAATAATCTTTCGATTATTCTTTTGAAATGCCGAACGAACTGCCCAAACGAGAAAACCCCTACTCTTCAATGACATCTTCTTCATGATGGCTATAACGGTTGAAAATGCGGTCCGTCAATTTGCGCAGATATTCATCATTGCTATATTTTGTCATTTCAGTCATGAATTTCACGAATCTTTATTAATTTATTGTCTTTTATTGGTTGTTGTATTATTTCATGAAACTAGTCAACAACTTTTTGTATCTTTGTCGAGCCTCGATAGATATCTAATCTTGCTGATGAGGGTAATACAGAGAACTTACCATTTATGCAAGTAGATCAACAGAAATAGCATCTTCCAGATGGTAGTGAAAGGCTAGCGTACGAAAAATCTACTTTGGGGAAAGTTTCTTTTTATCCATTTGTAAATATAAAACAATTACCAAATTTTATTCTGCTTTCAAGTTAAATAAAGATAATTACAAATGAGTGATAACAATAATAAAAATTGAATGTATGGGGAGATCAAGGATAAAAATATCACATTAATCTTGAATTTTGCTCGAGTATTTCAATTGGAAATATTTTCTTTGAAGTAAATATATTTCGATTGCCATCTGTACGTAACTATTCAGTAGTTAACTGAGATTATTTTAGATTGCCTTTATTTTATATTATAGCTCCTATTCTAATAATCTTAGTTTTAATGATCACTCCGTATTGTTTTATCCACATAAAAATGGAAATGCCAAAGAAAATAAAAGCCATTATCACGCATATAATAATAATGAGTGATGGATTATCATTAAAATTCATACTCCTGGACCATACTAGGAGAAAAGTTATTCCCACACACCCTAAAATGAAACTAATCAATGCCAGCAGAGTTAGAATAATAAAATTACATATTTATTTCTTCACAACAGATAAAAATTCGCTCCATTTATGGCAAATTATTTAATGTTAGCATTGAAATTATATATGTGTTTTGCACATTTCACAAACAAATTTATTTATTTTTTCTATTTCACACATCGGTATTTTAGAATTTTTCTCGATCCACATACTCATACAACGAAAATGTACAAATTTAACTGAGCCCGAACAATGACAAGGCGCTATTAAAGAATCAT
>Ga0302186_10002134_pt1 | contig 15501 bp, 14 predicted proteins | sample II_Bog_E1_2_FD_198782 | JGI IMG/M metagenome (GOLD analysis project Ga0302186, IMG submission 198782) | Peat permafrost microbial communities from Stordalen Mire near Abisko, Sweden - II_Bog_E1_1 | ecosystem: Environmental > Terrestrial > Soil > Wetlands > Peat | place: Sweden: Abisko... | reverse complement strand
GATGGAGGGACCAGGGGGGGGGGATAATAACTTTTTTAAGAGGGGTGGCTCAGAATAATAATTTTGGTAAATCCAGAAAGTAAAAAAATTACATTCACAAGTTGCAACAAGAACATCAGTATAACCTGATGGACATTGGCAGATACCATTCATAGGTAAATGACTCGGGGTTCCTCTGTTAGATAAACAGTAAAGACATTCATTTGGCTCGTCCCCAGTGCAATTGTAACAGGAATAATGACAATCTAAAGCAATAATATCTGCCTAAGAAATTTTATAATGACATTTCTATTACCAGAACAGTTGTATTGGTTTGTTTCGAATAAAGATCCTTTGCATGAACAATATCCCAGATTGAAAGATCTCGTGGAAGAATTGCAAGAAGCACATTGCGAATTATTGGTACCAACGCATGACCCACATGACGGATGGCATAGAGAATTCGATATCAAGGCTCAATCAAAAAAAAAAAAAACTTAAAATTCTTTAAATAAAAATCTTTTTTACGCAAACATATTGATAAATAATCCAAATCACTGGATCCTGATGGGCATCCACACTGCATAGAGTTGCCGTTTGTTAAAACGACGCTATGGTTGTTTGAACAAGTAGTGCAGTCCGAATCCAAAGGCCCACCACATGTTTGACATCTGAAGTTGCAAGCTTATTATTATAAAACAAATTAAAAATGAAAAGATAGTTTGATGAACCAAGACATAAATTCGAGCCATTCACCGGATAGTAATTTGTGTTGCATGAGCATAGGTCATTCGTTAAAGTGCGGTTTGCAATGCAAGCAACACATTCATCTGCTGTTGGACCGATGCATGTTGAGCAAGAAGGGTCACAATTTTGAGTCAAAATAGCTTAAAAATTAAAAATTAATTATCTCCTCCAAAAAATTAAATATTTATACTAGAACAATTGTCCATTCGATTGATATCTGACATCCCAGTTGGACATATGCAAGTATTTGAGCCTGTCATCACACGATTTTCAAAACAAGTTGAACAGTCATTGTCCAATAGTCCACTGCACGTTTGGCATGTTCGATAACACTCTTGGGATTAAAAAAAATTATTTTTACAAGGTAAAGTTCACCAAATTTCAAAAAATTCAAGAACTTTCGCATTGCTGCTGAGCATTACTATCATAATACCCTGATTGACACGGACAAGTGCCATTATTCAGCGTTCTTGTCGTTCCACATGTGACACAATCCGAATTTGAGGGACTAATGCAAGATTCACAAGTATAATCACAGCCATTATAGAGTATAGCTGATAATCAATTTCAAACAAAATTTGTTAATATTTAATCAATTTTTAAAAAATATTATAATCTATAATGTCTTTAGGTAGTATTCTTACTTGAACAATTTTCTTCTCGATAGTTTATATCTGAATAATTTGCTGGACACACACAATATCCATTTATAATTGTATGATTCGTGTAGCAGGACAAACAATTGCTTATATTCTGGGGATTGCAAGATTTGCATCTTATATCACAAGCTTTGAAATGTTAAATCTTTTTAATTAAAAATAAAAATCCCACAAGCACATGTGCTATTGGTGTCATTAAACATTCCATTTGGGCACACACAGGAACCATTAATTACAGACATCGATGAATAACAACTGAGGCAATTGTTAATTTTAATTCCGGAACAAGTCGCGCATGAACCAGCACAGGCTTAACAAATTTATTTTTGCAATTTTGATAGTTTGAAATTTTTGGAATTTTTAAATTTTTTTAAAATTACCTTCACAGTCTGTATTTCCAAAATCGTTGAGACCAGTGTTACATTCACAGTAGCCTGAGTCTGAACTGACCAATTGTAAAGTTCGGGTGCTAGGGCATGTTGCGCAATCGGATGCAGTGTTGCCGTAACATTTTAAACATGTATTGTTGCATACTGTGATAAATAATGAAAAAGTACCAAAGTATTAAAAGTAAATCATAAAAAAACAACAAAAAAAAAGATCAAATTCAATAAAATTACTCCTGCAAACTTGATTCTTATCATCTTCTGTCCATCCTGTCGGGCATGCTCCAAGGCATTGTGAATTATCCAAAAACAGTGGAGAAAGACATGAGGTGCACCCAGTGTTGCTCGTATTACTGCATGTTTTGCAGCTGGGGTCACAATAGGTGTAATTAATTGTTTGGAAGTTCATATAATCCAAAGAAGTTAGCATATCAAAATTAGAACTGGTGGTGTAATTTTTCACTGAAAAGACAACAAATTGATCTTCAAAGCAAGGACTATAAGTGTCACTTTTCCAAGGCAAAGTGATATTATCAAGAATTATTGTATATTTCTGTGAGGCAATGTTTATATTATTAACTCCGATGATCAAGTATTTCACATTGAAATACCAGTATGTTATTAAATTTATTGGAGCTGAAGCCTCTGTATCGTAAAGGTAACATGAGAAATTTGTAGGTGTTGAATAATTGAAGTCATACTGAAAAGGAAAAAAAACCATCAGCAACTGATTAGCCATTAAAATAGTTGCGTTCAAATATAAATATATAGTGATTGTTGTCAAGGCACCGATGCTGGTGTTTTCTGCGTTCAGGCCAATTATATTAATGAAGGAATAGCTTCTCGCATCAATTGAATAATCTTCAATAATATATCCTAGTTCATCGAAAGAAAAACCAGTGGATGAATAACCAAAAAAAATAGAACTTTCTGTCACTCCTGAAACGAGTTGAAGTTTGCGGATGTTGTGTAATTCAATCTGGAAAATCTTATTTTGAGGAAGAGGGACGGTTTGAATTATGGGAATTTGCAAAAATTGGTCAGCATTCACCGAACAAGGCATTGTGTTGTTGTTAATTTTGCATATTATTTGGCCATTGGGGTTGAATTTCACGAAGGTTTTCCTTAATAACATGATGAATATGGAAGAATTGACTTGCAGGGAAGTAATTGTGCTGGGGATTATGTTTAATTGATAAATAGGTGGCAGATAAATACAATCATAAAATTTTGTAACGTTGCTTGTTGAATTAATGTCCACCTCGGCTGTTAATAGACTTGAAGCAGATTTAGATAAAGTTTCCAAAGCAGCAATTTGGTTTTTAAGCATTGAAAGAGTTATCGTCGCAGAATCTGAGGTTGGGTTTTTGAAACCATAGCATTTTATAATTAAAGCAATTGGTCTTGTGAAATAATTATCTCTGAAAGTTATGAGTAAACTTGCCACATCTAATATAAGAGTCCCAATGAATTCAGGCACTGCCCCAAACGATGTTCCATTTGTGCCAAAAAAGACTTGACATTGTGTATATTCTGAACTTATAGCGAAGAAGTTACTAAAATTGAGACTTAATGAATAAGTATGAAAGATTGTTCGATTGTAATTTATAGTCAAAATGAAAGTGGACATTGCGTTTTTACTGCTCATCGAAAAAATCATATTGGAGACATTCAAAAAAGGTGATGTTGCATTATAAACGTTATTATTTAAAGATATTGCTGTGTCATTTTCATAAACTGGGTTCACTTGACTTTGGTAGAAAATAGAGGAAGTAAATGCGACGGACCAATTATTAAAAAAACAGAAATTCAAAAGGTTTATTGTGAAGCTTTCGCCCAATTCGTAAGTTGAATAGTTTGTGACTGAGGAAATATTGTTGACTGTGATCTGGTTGTTAGTGGTCGAGACATTATAAGAACAACTATATGATTTGTTGTAATTATCAAAAATAACACAGGTGGCATTCGTTGTCGCAGTCGTGGAAATGGAAGTGATGAAAATCAAATTTATCTGTATGAAACAATCCAATGAAAGACATGTGAATTTGGTATCAGTTGTCACATTTACAGTCATATCATCAATATAAGTCCCTGGGAGTACAACTGGAAAAATGGCTAGCTTTGAATTGGCAGTGGCTACAGTAAAATTTCCACACATTCCAGAAAATAGGGCGCCATTGTTATTGGACCAAGTAAAGGCCAGAGTGCAGGGTGCAAGTGAAAAGTTTTTGAACCAATCAAGTGGGATTTTAACTGAGTTTAACACAACTCCGACCCCTGTTTGATTTCCTGAATATAAGGAATTATTTTCATAAGGACAATATACTGCGTAATTTTTAATGTTTTTTGTATAGGCAAGACTTATGCATTGTGAGATGGTTGCTACAAAGGAGGCTTGACTATTGAAGAAAATATCATAGGAGCTAGAGATAGTGAATCCAGCCCCTATATTTGTACCTTCATTAATTAGAAGCTGATAACTATTATCCGAATGTTCAGACAAAGCAGTGAGATTTACAAGGTTGTTTGAATAGACTTGGTTAGTGTCTGCAAAACGATAATTGCAATTCAAAGTTGATATGGAATTGTAATTATTAACATTGAGAGGATCACTTAAAGCCGCCGGAAGATCAAATGTCGGCAAATCTACATTTAATTTTGAACCGGTTAATCTAAAAACCCCGACAAATTGTTCACTTGTATTCCAAATCCCCAAAGAAAAATATTGAGGTCCAAAAGAATTATTTCCATAGATGGAGAAGGGTATATAAACTTCAATATCATCTCCAGTGACCAAAGTTACTCCGGTTTTTAATCTAATGTCGACTCTTCCCATTTGAACCCATGAATCGGGATTAGAATTTCGAAAAGGGTTCGAATCCCAGGTAGTGCAATTAAATGGTTGAAATTTGGAGGTCCCATTACAACCTATTGTATAATAATTTGAATCGGAACTATTAAGAGGGTAATCTCTGAAGGAATAGTTTTCAAGACTTGAATCAAAAAAAAAGGAAAAGTATTTAGGATTCAAAGAAATTATCGTAGTGTCCATTGTTAGGCTCAGATGGACCATTGTAGGAAAAATCGAACCATCATTTCCTACATGATTGTTATAAACTATATAATTGACCAAACTTAGTGTGAGGTTTGAATCATAAGTATTGCTGATCACATAAGAATTGTAGAGAAATCCTGATTGTATAATATCAGGTGCTTCTGTAGATGGTGCCCCATTTTGGTTATACCCTAAAGTAAAGATGAAATCAGCCAAATAATCGTCCGGATATGGAGAGTTTTGAAAATTTAATGTGATGGGAGAGAAAGCGAACCCCTTCAAAGCATTGTTGTCCACTTTTTGAGTGAAGATTAAATCCATGCAGACTCCAGCATTAACGCATCTGAGATAAGCTTGATTATAGTTTGTGTTAGTCGTATCGAATGATTGATCATTTACATCAGTTATGTTGTCAAGGACAAACAATGCGCTTGACACATCGATTTTTTTCGAAAAATCGACATACATGAACATATTTGTTGATGTGTCAGTTAAAGAACAAAATGATCCATTTGAGCACCAATCAGTCAAGTTCGGAACAATATAAAAAAGTAGAGTTTGGTTAGAAGCTGAAGAAAAAACACCTATCGGTGAGGCAGCTGTCATTTGGGTTGTAATTGGACTATTTGATGAACCAGGGCTGCTAACAACATAATGGTACCCTGTGTTTACTAAGTAGGTTGTGTTGTCATTATATTCCGTATTGTTTTGGATGGTCAAAGGGGGAAAAATGGCTTGGGTTGAAAAATTATTAAGAGCACCTGAATCATTCTTCGAGCATAATACAATAGAAATGCCAGAAGTGGTGGTGGTTGGAGTGTTTTCATTAAAGAAAATTTTAAAAGAAATATAATAGGTCGTACCAGTAGTCAAGGGTCCAACATTATGGATTTCTATCCCAGCATTAGTACCATTTGCAATTTTGGGCACTATATTAGTATTATTAATATTTTGCTGGAAATTATGGGTTATTGATCCTGTTAGAATTATTGTATTGGCGGCTGTATAAGGAGAAAGATCAATTTTGACCACTACATTTATTGTGTCGGGAGTTGGAGTGTTGACTTCGAATGTGAGTTGTAGACTATTGTAAGCAGTATAGTTTGAGGTTGAACTTTCTCTTTTGAACGCATACATTACCCAAGAATTTGTACTAGTGGAAGTGATGTCCACTCCATAATTGACATATATTTTCGGAGAATTGGTAGGAATCAATTGAAAAGCCATTGTATTTATTGACTCAGAACTTGTAGAGGCTGATATGTAGTTATATTCAAAAATCAAATTGCTGATGGGTTGATAGACAAGGATTAAGAAAGTAACATCAGGGGCGCCTATAGTGACTACAGCTGGATTGATCACCGAAGCCATAATTTCAAAAGCGGTGCTTCCTTCTAATGTTTGATTCATGAAGAAGATGAGTTCTCGATAATCTGTTGATAAACTGCATCCATAGCTCAAACATAAATTATTGCTTGGTGTGGGCGAACTGCAGCTGCAGCCACTAATGAATGTGTACCCCGTATCCACTGTAGTGTTGAAGCTTATTTTATACATGCTGCCAATATCTATTTTTTGTGTTAATGTAACACTGAATGTTATGGCATTGATGGACCTGACCATCGAGGGGACTGGTAAAAAAGATGTGACTGAGTATGATGTGGTCAAAGTCTGATTTGGATTCGTGTTCAAAACAATATCTGCAAACCCTGGGTTCGTGTCAATGATCATAGCATCAGGATCAAGCATAGTGACAGTATCTATTTCAACAGGCACATAAGGATTATTTATGGTCATTGAAGGAGCGGTCGTGAGCTGAACCTTTATTTGATAGAATGAAGTATTGGATAACGCAATTGCAAAGGCAAAGTAGTAGGCATATGGATTGGAATTGAGAGGCATTTCTGCTTGTATGGTGCCAATGAGACTAGTCTGAGAGCAGGATGGGTCTGGATTCATCACATAAAGAGAGGCTGTGATTTCTGAAATGGAAGTAGTATGGAGTTGGTAAGGAAATGTGATGCGAAAATAGGTCGACTTCGGGGCAGAGGTATCAAGTTTCAAGGTAAACAAATAGACCGTTGCAAATAAAGGATGGGGGTGGAAAAGCTCGAATGAAAGTTTGGTGATTGAGCCTGGGGATACCTTCAACAGGAGTAATTGGAGAAGCAGGATGGCGGAGAGGAAGTTGAGGGGAAAATACATTTTTTTGTTTTAAAGGAAATTATTTTAATGTGTGGGAGGAATGGGGTTTAATAGAGAAAAATTATTAAGCAAAAACTAACTTTTTTTGAAATTATAGAGTTTTTAAAATATTTAATCAAGAAAACTTCGGTCTCAAAATAATTATCATTTAATTTTTTGTAAAAATGGCAATATTATTTTTTGAAAAAACCCTTTTTTTTAAACTGCTGAACATTTATTTATAAAATAAATATAAAACATTCATGTTTAATAAAATATTTATTTCTAAAACTTTCCTCTATTTACCCCCTGTTAAACCAGGTTGCAACAAATTAAAAATCTCAATGGACCTTCCAAAATCTTTCGAATACAATGAGCCTCCAACCTCCAAAAATATTCTTTTCCTTACATTTAACAAGGAGTCCCAAAACCTGTGAATTTTTCCATTTGTTTCCAAATTTTTACTTTATTTAAAAAAGCTCTAATAACAATTTTTACCTCAGTCAATTTTATCCCAAAAAAACCAAATCCTTATTTTCTTCCCAAGAGTCCCAAAGAAGTTCTCTGTAAAAATCCACTTTGACTAAAAAACCTTAAATTTTTTGAACAAGTTCATTCAAAATTATTGCAAAACTTAAACATCTTATCGAACGCTTAAAAAAAAGAAAAATGATATCCAAGATCCAAAAAATCTGGCAAGATGAGACCAACCAAGAATTGGAAAACGCCTCTCAAATTCAGGTTTTTGAGGAAAATATGCAGAAAAAAGTTTTGCATAACTATCATAAGCATTTCTCGATGCCAAATCAAAGTTATTCGTTGGAAGTCGTGCAAATTTTCTCATTGAGATCAATATTTCATGAATATGAAATTTATTCAGACCCACACCCTTTGCTATTATTCCGGAAAAGAATACTTTTGATTGTTAGGTTAATATTATAAGTTTTGTCCTATTGATGAATTATTTTTTACAATAGATTGATTAGTCTATGTAGTTTGAAGTTGGTTTCTTCTGGTCTATTCACATTCCTCACATTTACTTTGATCTTTGTGGATTGTAACATTTTGGTTTGGAACCTAAATTTCACAAACACAGAGGTTTTCATCTCGGCTTTTTATCTCACTGAAATGGTCTTGAAAATGATTTCGTTTGGATTGTTCTATGATCACACGTCCTATTTCAGAAATAAATGGAACCTGTTGGATTTCTTAATAGTTTTGAACCTCTTCTGCAACAGATTGCTTCAACTCTTCCTTCACTTTGATATAGCGTTTTTACGCAATTTTATTGTTTTGAGACTTTTAAAGATCCCTTCCTTCCAAAGAATGAGTGATAAGTTGTTCTATACATTTGAGGCTTTATCTGAAACTTTCTTTATTTTTATGTTGTTCGTAGTGGTTTTTGCCATTTTAAGCTTGCAATTGTTCTCAGGTCTTTTGAAATATCGCTGCGTTGATCAAACTAGTGGTTTGCTCAAAATCGATATAATAGAACTTTGCAATTCTAATCAATTGTGTCAGAACACATATGATGGTGATTTCCTTTGCTTGAAAACGATTGGGAATCCTGATCATGGGATCACAAATTTCGACAATGTGTTCAACAGTTTCATAATGACTTTTAAAATAATTTCTTTGGATAATTGGACAGATGTGCTTTTACTTTTAGAAAATGCCTTTAATCAATTCATTTGGATCTATATTTTGATTACGATCATTATAGGGAATTTCTTCTTATTTAATATTATGGCCGCTGTATTGAAAGTTAAGTTTTCAGAACAAAGACCTAGTGCCCTTATTGATATTTATTTGGAGAAATATAAAGAGAAATGCTTTGATATGAAACAAATGAAAAAGGAGGGATTTTTTCATAAAAAAATATCAAAAAATGAAAGGCAAAAAGGGTTCCTCTATAAACCATGGGAAATATTTAAGACAATGAATTTTAAGAACTTGTTTTCAATGAAAAGGATGAAATTAAAGAGTATTGAAGGTTTGATGAGATTTGGGGGGAAAAAATTGACGAATAGGCAATCTGTGAATCTGAAGAAGATGCTTGATAAGAAGAAGACCAAATTGTTGAATGCATTAACTATAAAATTCAAAGCAAAGAATTTTGAAGTGAGAGTGAAATTTAATGATAATCATGAAAGCGATAGTGCCTTGGATGTGATGCCAACTATGTAAGTGAATTTATGTTTTTATTAAGTATTTGGAACAATCATTTCTTTTTATATCATTTATGTTTTTTTAGCAAAAACCAACAGCTAAACGATATAATTTTCCTCCAGAAAGACGCTACAAATTGGAAAAATGTATCCATGAATTTCGATTGTGATTTCATCCATGAGGAACATTGTCGTCTACAGGCCTTTTCATCAAACACCTTTCATTTTAACATGAATTCCGAAAATGCAGTCCCTCCTCAAGAAAAACATATTTTGATTCTTCCTTTGCAAAAAAAATGTGAAGACAAATTTTCAAAAAAACATATAAGTCAAAATTCAAAAAATATCAATTTAAGGAAAGTGGGCGCAATGAAAATGACCAGAAGATTTTCTATGAAAATTAAGTACTTAAATCACAAAAAGTTGAAAAAATTGTACGAACCTCCATCTTTGAAATCTGAGAAGCCTAAGGAAAAGGAAAAAAATACTGATATATTAGTTGAATTCACTTATCAGAAAGTTAGTGAGTTGATCAATGAAAAGATAAAAGGGGCTCATGTTAATAAATTTGAGGATAATGAAGACGCCACTGCTTATTATTTGCATAAAGTCAATAGTTAAAATTACAATAAATTAGTAAAATTTCATTTGTAAGGAAAGAGAAAGGAAATTGAAAATAATTGATAGAAATAATTGGTCTGGATATGAAGTCCTACCGTTTGTTAATTATACCATCAATCAAAAGAAAAAGCTTTTGCAAGGACTCAATGAAAGGGATTTCAATGTATGGGTTGCAGGGATTCTGGGCTATGTATAATTAAAATGATGAAAAATATGAATAAATGCAAATTTTTTAATAGATGAGGTATTTGAGGAGGATGTCATATAGTTTAATAAATAATCGAGCATTTATATTATATTTTACGTTTTTGGAATGTTTGAACATGATTTTGCTTTCGTTGGAAGGAAGCATCAATGATGATGTTTGGATGAAGCTGAATTCTTTTGTTTGGAGTTTCTTTATTATTGAGTTTTTGATTAAGATTCACTCTTTCACCATTAAACGTAATTTTTTTATTGAAATTTATTTCAAAAATTTAAAATTTAAAATTGGATTTCACTACTTAAAGATTTACAATATTTTTATTATTGGCAAGTTACAATTTTCAATTCATAGATGGTTTTTTTCAGAAATTTCCTTTGTTTTTGCATTTATAATTTAATTTATATCTTGGTGGTGCACCCAATTTATATAATTATATCTTCTTAATATAAATTTATTAAATTTTTAATAAAGGATATCTTTCCAATGCGTTCAATTATTTCGACCTCCTTTCAGTGATATACATCATATTGGAATTTGAATTTGGGGACGGCCTTTCCACCACCCAGAGTGATAATATCCAGATTTATATAGTATATTTCCGTTTTTTCCGAATTCTTGTTCTTCTTCGTGCAATTAAAATCTTCCAAAAACTTGAATACATGAATTTTATATTTCAAGTGTTGAAGAACTCCATGGATTCATTTTTGTCAGTGTCTGCATTGTTCTTTTTGTTCATTTGTTTCACTGCTTTGATCGGGAGATCTTTATATAAAGATGTGGATAAAATCACTTATGGTGACAACCCGCATTTTTCCACTTTTTCAGAGAGCTTTATGACGATCCTCACAATCATTACATTGGATAGTTGGTCTGATTTTTTCCAATTAGGATCAGAATCATTCTCAAGCCTGATTTCAATTAGTACTTTTCTTATTTTGACAGTGTGCATCGGTAATTATTTTTCATTTCATAATTTTGATTGGACTAATAATAGGAAATTTCATCTTCCTCAATTCTTTCCTGACAGTGGTCCTCGATTCCTTCGAAACCGAAAAAAAACGGCTTGAATTGAATTTCGAAAACAAATATGAAGTTGCAACTGACAATTTTGATGAAATACAAGAAATGAACTTACAAAATCAAAGAAAGGCATCCATTCATAATTTCGACCATTTCCTCAATGATAACGAAGTTTTCCTTAAAAAATTCGAGCTGGAGAAAAAGAAAAGGAAAAACATGGGCAAAAAAGAAATGCTAAAAATTAATAAGAATCAGTTCATTGTTCTCAAAAAAGCCATTGATGTCAGGTCTTTGCTCTTGTTTCATGATAACGGATATTTAAGAGAACTGGCCAAAAATACCTTAGCATCGGAAATGAATGTTAAAATCATCCATTTTTTAATTTTTTTGGCAATGGTCAATGTCACCTTGAAAAGCTATGATTTCGAGACCGAGAACAACATAAAACTTAAGTCTGTTGTGGAGGTGTTCGACTATTTGGCCTATACTTTCTTCATATTTGAAGTGAATTTGAAGATAATAGCTAATGGATTCATTTTTGGAGAAAAAGCCTTCTTGAAAGATTTTTATAATTTAATTAATCTCCTTGGGGTCTTCGGGTTTTTGATAATAAAGAGTGGATGTTTTGATGACAACTCGTCAATAATTTATCATTTTGCATACTTTTTCAAGACTTTGTTGCCTTTAAGAATATTTGAACATTATCATAAACTGGAGGTTCTTGCATTATCACTTAAACAATCACTTGATCAGATACTTAATGTTGCTCAAGCTTTATTGATTGTTTGGTTCTTTTATATGAATTCTTTTTTCGTTTTTGGAAAAATTTTTCAAAAAATAAAAAATTTAATATATTTTAATTTTTTTTGTTACCCCCCCGAACTTAGAATAATGTTTTTTTTTCAAAGGTCGATTTTCGCTATATGGGGCATGATATTGTTCAGAGAGCGATTCGGTTACTGTCAAGCATCAACGAACTATTCAGTTGGAATAGATAACTGTCCAAATGGCCAATGGCAGAATTACAGATACAACTTCAATAATTTCCCCAATGCATGTCTTTGTCTTCTCTCAATAAGTTCATTCGATAATTGGTCCACTATGCTTAAGGTAGCTGCAAATTCAGATCTCTCTACTAAGGTATTAGGCATTTCTTTCTTCAGCTAATAAATTTTTTTTTCTAGGGTCCTTCACCTTTAAATAACCAATATTCAACATATTTGTTTTTTTCAAGTTTTATAGTCATCGGAGTCTTTGTTTTCCTTAATATTTTTCTTGGAATTTTTTTTTCGAATTTCACCACAAATCCAAAACAAGAAAGGTTTGAAATTCTAGGAAAATGGGAAGAGATCCAAAAAAAAATCTTAAATGCGGAACCTTTTTCTTATAAGCTTCCAAAAACACCCATGAAACTCAAACTATTGAGTTTTTTCAGTTCTAAAGTGTATAAACGGATCATTTTGATAGTGATAATTTTCAATTTTATATTGTTGAGCTTGAAATTTGACACTGCATCGAAAGAGTTGCTTAATTATATTCAGATTGGGTCAAGTGTTTTGACATTTGTTTATGGAATTGAAGTTTTCTGCAAAATTTATTGTTATGGCTTTTCTTCTGGCTACATTTTAAATAACAAATCTAGACTTGAATTGGGTATCTTCTCAATTTATGTTATAGATTTCGTTGTCCATGGGTTGTTTACTGAAGATACCCAGCAATTTGATTCAAAATGGTCAAGGATTTTGAATGCTTTCAAATTTTTGTCACTTGTAAGATTTTTGAATATCATCAAGAGTTTGAAGTATTTGATAAGGACGATTTTGTTTAGTTTGCCTCTTTTGTTGAATTTGTTGTTTCTTATGTTGATTTCATTTTTTATTTACGGGAATCTCGGAGTGTATTTGTTTAATGAGATAAGTTCGGGAAACATTTTGAATGAACAGCTTAATTTTTCTAATATATTCAATGCATTTCTTGTGTTATTCAAATGTCTCTCATGCGATAATTGGGGGGATATCATGTTTGATTGCATCGATGGACAAACAAATAATCATTACACAGAAGGTCGGTTTTAAATGATTAATTTTCTCTCATTATATTTTAATTTTACCATAAATTTAATATTTTTGTTTTAGTGACAATTTTCTTTTTCATATCATTTATGATGATCAACTACTACTTCTTGTTTAATGTTTTCTTCATGGTTCTCGTTCGTTTGTTCGAGGAGTTTTACTTATTCCCTTTGAATCCTTTGAAATTCTATGATAAAATCGTAAAAAAGTTTAAGTTTTCCTGGGCTCATTATTCCAAATCAAAAGAGAATCGAATGAAGCTAAATTTAAACAAACTGGTTGAGTTTTTACGATTTTTAGGACCTCCATTAGGTTTTTCTGTCATTTTATTGAAATATTAAAAATTCCTGAAGGAGTGCAAAAAGATGATAATTTAATAAAAGTTTTTCAGAAAATAATGCGTATGGACTTGAAAACGTATTCCTATATTAAATTATATAAAAATTATGAAATTTGGTTAGAAATAATGAAGGTTTTGCTTATTTCAATGAAACCTTATATGCAAGTTTAAAGATTTATTTCACAAGTCATCATTTTTTCGATGATCTAGACTCGAAAGCCTTAAGAGAATTAGAAAAAAATGAGCTTAAATTGATTCTCAACCTTAAGAAAAAGAAGCAGCAGCAATTAGATCAAAAAGTTATTTTTTTTCTACTTTCCATTGTTTAATAATGTTATAGAAAAAAGAGATATTTCCTTTTAATCCATTGACATTTATCAAAAAGAGAAAAACTGGAACCGCTTCAACAAATCGGTTGACACTTTTATATAATGGCTGTTCAGACAAAAAAGTGAATCCACTATATGATTATCTCATGTATTTAATTGTGTGGAGATCGTGGAAAAGGTACGAAGAAACAAAAAAATAGGGAAAACTGGAACAAAAAGAACCTCTTTCGAAAAATTTTTAAAGTCCATTTTCTTTGGTGAAAATATTTATAAAACTTAGTTTTTTATAAATTGCTGTTTTTAAGTTAATATAAAAATGAGGATTATGATATAAATTCCTCAGAGAAATATTAATCAATTATTTAAATAAACAATCCATTCTTTTCTTTGAAACATAAAACCCACTGTCTTCAAAGTGCTTCACAATCACAGTTTTTGTATTTTTATCAGCAAATAATTTTTTGCCTTCATTAAATATTCCATCTTGAGGAACGTTTTCTTCTGTGATTGGCTGCTTTTTGTCGACCAAAATTTTGAGATTATAATTGAAAGTATTTGGCAATGAGTAGATTAATATGGCCTGATCATCACCAGTTGCTGTTGTTGAATATTTGATGCTAATTTTGGAATGGGTGTAATTGAACACATTTCAGGGTCCTTAATGCATTCCAAACCACATATTCATAAACTTGTTTGAATTCAAAATCCTTCAGATTGGCCTGTTCGAGATCATTATAAAATTTATCGTGGGATCTAAAGTAATAGATCATACCATTGGCTCCTTCATATTTTATCCATTCTTGCATAAAAAGATAATCTCCTTTCTTAGGAGGCCGAAAATCTTTTGGATTTGGAGAAGGAGAAGGTTTCCTATAAACTTGGTAAACCTGATCCTCCTCAAATGAGCTTTTTCTTCGAATTTCAAATAGTCAGGATTTTATTATAATATATTTTTAATGAAAGATCGTATACTTAAAAAAAAAGGTTTCCTTGAAAAAATCTGAAAATTGTTTCATCATGAATTTTTGTTTATATTTATTTCTAATCACCAGATTCCTTATTTCTCTTTTACGGTGGCTCCCATTTCTCTTCCCCCATTTGAAGTATTCATCTCAAATCTAATATCTCCTTCTCTGGTCCTTTTCTGCAACTCTTCCACGCTCCTGCAATTCAGCACCTTCATCCCAGACAAAATCCCATCTCTATACAATCCAATCAATTTATCCATACTTCCTTTATACGGCACATACCCACTGACTCCTTGAGGGAGTTTATTATATCCTCTAATTCCCATAGTATTAGCTTCCTTTGATCCCATTCCTCTGTATTCCTTTACATATTCACCTGTTTCTTGAATAAATCTCGGCTCTCCAGGAGCCTCATCAGTCCCTGCCAGCATATTCCCCAGCATAACAGCGGAAGCTCCAATGCTAAGAGCTTTCAAAATGTCCCCGACATTTTTAAGTCCACCATCAGCTATCGTTTTCATTGGAGTTGCAACATTCGAACATTCAAAAACACTTGTTGCAGATGCTCTTGAAATACCAATGGCGAGGGCTGTTGTGCAAATGGATCCTGAACCTTGTCCGATTCTTGCAGAGTCTATCCCCCAACTGGCTAATGTTTTTTGAGCTTCCTTAGTTGAGATGTTGCCACCAATTATTAGTTTATTAGGATAGGTCTTCTTGATGAACTCCACGATCTCCTTCTCATACTTGGTGTAGCCTTGAGAAGTG
>Ga0302186_10002133_pt1 | contig 15502 bp, 4 predicted proteins | sample II_Bog_E1_2_FD_198782 | JGI IMG/M metagenome (GOLD analysis project Ga0302186, IMG submission 198782) | Peat permafrost microbial communities from Stordalen Mire near Abisko, Sweden - II_Bog_E1_1 | ecosystem: Environmental > Terrestrial > Soil > Wetlands > Peat | place: Sweden: Abisko, Stordalen... | reverse complement strand
TCGTCAATATAGTAAAGATCATCGTCTTTTGATAAACTATTTCTAGCAATCATCTGTACAAAGCAATTTATGAATTGATGTTTGTTATCTGGAAAAGAATAAAAATATTGACTGTTTTGAACATTTTGCCGAAATATCGTAATAATGAACATAATATCATAATTTGTAAAATCTTTAATAATTTAACTTTAAAATATTTTAAATAATGATACAAATCAATATAATTATCAAAAAAATATAAAACTAAACTATCATATTGATTGTAAATATCTTTTACTAATAAATACAAATGTCTACAATTTAACACACATCAGTCACAATTGATAATCAAGTAAGAATTAAGGATCTCATTTTCAGAGGACTCACTAAGATAAGCAAATTTATAGAGCAGAATAAAAGTTAGTTAAGGAGATTTCACTTTAGAATCACCATGACGTGGTAACTGCCAAGGAAAACAGAATCTGAATTAAAATAATAGCAATTCAATATCATATATCAAACCACATAAATATCGAATTTACCATTTGTAAATATTATTGGCGTATTGCTGCTCTAATAAACTTTTCATAATATTTTAAATATTAAATAAATATTTTTTTTCCTAAATAAGAATAGATTATCACGCAAATATGATGATTTATTTAATAAATGTGCAGAAAATCTTGCTCAAGAGTTGGCCATATGAATTATTTTAAACGTCAAGATAATGCATATATGATATAAAACCTCTGACATCTTAATGCAGCAAATATTTGCGCCATCTTTTATTAAAAGCAATAATAATGTCACCATCATGAAATTAGAGATATGGATGCTTCTTTTCTTATGGAATAATTAAAATTTTATTTTTAATAACTCCCTTGCAGAATGATTGTGCAATTTACTTTAGATTTTAATAATTCCACATGTTTTCCTTAAAAATATATTTTTGATTCTATAAATAGTCAAGAGATAATGCTTTCATATATTTACTAGAAACGGAATATATTTATTTTTTATATCTTGGCTAAATGCATTTAAGCTATTTTTAAATTGTTTAGGGCTTTATTTTATTTGCCCAAGCATCTCTAAAGGTCATGTAACACCCTCCACACTGACAGCCAATTTTATTTCTTATTTGTAGAAATTACATTTTATAAGGTTCTCTTTTAATATATTTCCCATATAACTCCTTTTATAATTATTTGTTTTTATAACACCAAGTTAACCATTATCTTCCTATCAGTAAGCTGCCAAAAGAACAATTATTAACACTTGTCTACTATGGCCCTGATGAACTCTCAAGGTTAATCTAATATCGAGATAGAAAATCGTAATTTTTCTATTGTTTTTTTAAATATTATCTTGCTCTAAGTGCATTATTTCCTGAGTAGCAAGCATCAATATATAAATTTAAGTAACGCTTTACCCTCTTTATCTCGTTAACTTTTCTGGTTGCTATCAAATAAGTTTCTAATATATCTTAAATTTTAACTCTTTATCCATCAGGGTTTTCAATTGTTTAGATGCATAAATCTCCTTCCCTGAATCCATGTCCAGTATAATAAAACTAGAGAAAATTTTATTATCTTGAAAAAAATTAAAATATTTGGTTCATAATGCATTATCTTGATAAAAGATTCTTTTTATGGAGACTGGACTCACAAATTGTCGGTTTTAATTGATATTTTTTTTAGCATATTTGAGTTAGATGTATAACATCTGTGCTTAAATCAAGTGCAGGAACCTTTAATTAGCATCCTAATTCTGATTCAAGGTAGTCTACACTCTTCGAAAATATTCCTTTCTCCTTGTTTTCTGAATTACTTGAAACAAGTATGAACATGGAATTACTGGTTATAAAAACGTATTTATTTAGTACTTAAATAAATAAGAAGAGATTATTATAACAGTAATCCACCAATAATATTAAAAGTATTAAATTCAATATTTGACAAGTTGAGATCAAAGGTCGTTGTGTGAACTATCATTATTTAGATTTCAACTGTCATTGTATTTTTCTGTCAGTTACTGCTAGTGATTGGTCAATGAAATCTCCTGCCATATTTTTTATTCTGCTTGGTAAATTTCTTTATCTTAGTCAAGCCTCGTTCAGAATCAGTAAATTTGAGTGATGGGAGTTAAATAGGAAAATATTTATATTTATCAGCAAGTTTATTATTGACAAAATTTATCAAAAGATGATCCAGTTGAACGACTATTTAAGAGAATAGTACAATCTCATTAACTATAAGCTCGATAGTATGAATTTAGTTAACAAGGAGAAAGTTGATAAGATTTTTATAATTATTGAAAACTTTTTTTTCAACCAAGTAATATTAATATAATAATGTTAAAATTGAATTTTTACTATCATCCAAATTTTAGTCGTCACTGGAAGTATAATATCAACACAGGATGCCTATCGAATTAAAAAATATGCATATGTTTGGATGATTATATCATCAATATGTTTGCAAAATAATTAATAGTGGCTTTCCTCAAAATTCATAGTTGTATTCATTCAAAAAGATTAAAGTCCAATTTTATTTTATAGCAATAAGAAAGATCAAAGATAGCATAAAAGAATTCTATTTTATAAGAATTAGAATGGTTATAGTGATTTTTATCATTATCTAAAATATTTTAAAATTAAATTATAAAAAGAATGAATTTGTGTTATTTATTAAGAAACATTTTAAAGATAATAAATTATATCCACATTTTTTCGACTTCAAGTAAATAGCTTTAATTATTAAGTTCTAAAATTTTTAATTATGATTATTAGTATTTACTTTTTAAATGAGTCGATTATTCTCTCAATTCAGCAAATGCTCAGCTTATTTTAGATTACTTTTTCAAACCATTATACAGAGGAAAGTTATCACAAACTTATCATCTAAAACAATAAAAATGTCACCCCTTCTAATATCTCTATCTTCAATCATAGTAAAATGCGAGAACGAGAAATAATAACAAATTTAAGAGATTACCAAGCAATAACTGGTTTTTTTATTGCATCAATCCCCTCCATAGGAGCTTGTGATAATTATTTATGACAGGTTTAAAAAGTTAAACTAAAATTAATTCAAAGAGCAGCTTCAAGCCATCATAAATCAATGTAGAAAGGCATAGGTAAAGAAAATTTATATGATTGATTCAAAATAAACGGAATATTTGCATAAAATCGTAAAAGTTCTCAAAAATATACCCGAATCTTAATAAGACAGTAGCGCTAAATAAACACAAGATAAACCAAAAAACTTTTAATGCTATTTTAAAAGCAAATATTTTAATGAAGCCTTTGAACTCTACAACAAAAAATAGTACAAAATATCAGAACAAATATTGGAAATACGCAATTTTTAAGTGATACCAAACAATGATAAATTAATTGAAGAAATCACCAATCATATCAATAATCCTTTCGCCTTCAATAGAAGCGTTGTTATTAAACAATGCCCAGGATAGGGATAATGTATATAGTCATACAAAAATCAAATTAAAAAATTAATGGATGGAGGGATGCTAACTGGAAAGAGTGATTAATTTAAATTTTACCTGGTTGTTGATCATCCTCAAGGAATTTTGGGAGCTTCATCTGAATATTTTAAACATTATCAAAAATTTGTATAGAAAATATCATCAGGAGCTCTCAGTGCCATAAATCGCAAATAGGAAACATATATCTTTCGAAGAGATCTGTTTGGAAGTTAGTTTAGTTGTTGGAGTGATTGGATTTAAAAAACAGGATTAACTTATGATCTTACAGATAGATTTATGATGTTTCTTCATCCACGCATACACTATATCACTAAAAGGAATACATTAACTGATTTGCTTTGGTTTCTTAGAGTAGCTAAATTAAGCAACTAGCCTTCTATTTCTCTAAACAATACTCCTCAATGGGCATCAACAAATGGAGGTGAGACCATAAAGACTCTCAAATTATTGCATTCATATTATCCAAAGCTTAACTATTTGATTGTCAATACTGAGAGGGTCAACTAATTAATTAGACACATGAATGCTGATTACAAGTATGTTCTATTTAAGTAGGACAACAAAATTATTTGGAAAAAAGTGTTTTTAGATTTGGATGAACTTGAAAAAACAGAAAGTTAAGACAAAAAAGATTCTCTCTTTAAGTCATTCAAACATAAAATTGAAGACTTTATTGCTTAACCTCGCCTTCGAAATTTAGTAGATGTTGATAAATAGATGGAAATAAGCTTTTAGAAATTAAAGATTTTGAAAGAAAGACAATTGAGCATACCTTATGATAAAAACTATATCATTAGAATCTGCAAAGATAGATGCGGTAGGAATATCAAATAGGACGTCTTATAATCAATAAGAGAAAAACTAAAAGGAGAAACTAATGTATATTGGATTGATTCCACTGCTCAAAATATAGGGTTAAATCCAGGCAATTATATATTAAAACAAGGTCAATTGCTTAATCTTTCTGATTTTCTGACAAATCCATCAAATTGATTATCATAGACTGTAATTATATTGAATATTGTTTGAAATAGTAAAAATAGCATATCACTTATTTGACTTCCCCTTCGTATTACGAAATTATTGGCCGTACAAGTCAATAAGCTTTTTGATATGGACATTTCTTTTTAGAAAATTACTCATCAGTGTTTTCTTCCTTTTTTAAATATCAATCGAATTAAAGTAAAAATAATTGACGTAGATACTCTCAAGATCTAATAGTTTACTCAACTAAAAACAATATTGCTGCATCTTCTTCTTTTATTTTGTAGATATTTTACCAGTTGTGTCAAATTTTTATTATTAAATCTCATCTCTTTTATCTGGACTTTTATCAGGGGACAATACTCTATTTTCGCATTTCAAAAATGAAAAGAATTTGCTCTTTTAATTTTAATATACGTGATTCATTGAAACTTGCATGTTTTACAAGAAAAATTTCAAATTTTAATGTAGAAAATTTATCTCATAAAAGAAGTTGCAGTTCTTGATTACAGTCAGTTGCTTTACCTTCGTCCTTGCATTGATGTGCTCATAGTAAAAAGCAAAAATATCGATCAGATCATTAGGATCTCCTGTTTTCTTAATTTAGTAGTCAGTGTTAAGATATTGGTTCATGCAATTGGCGAACATCTTTTCACATGATCTGAGTCTATCATGATTTACATAATTTAAGCTTTGGATGGATTTCTTCCATTTTTTTAGAGCTATTTTATATATTTAAGTTCGGTCACTATCCTACTTTTTTATGATGACTTAATGGTTCTAAAATTTCGAACAACGGTCTTCCTTTTATCCTCCTCTTTTAGGAGTTGTGCTAATTGTTAGGAATCAATAATGAGGATAGCGAGATGATCAAATCTTTAGTTGATTGAAATCTAAATCTGATTGATGCATTCGAGCATTTTGTATAATAAGATCCAATTAAATAAAATGAGCTGCATTGGGAAACTAGTATGAAAAATTTCGATAGTTAAGCTTCTCCTTCACGATCATAATTATGCAAATTCAATCCTTGATTAAATATTATTTGTGATAATTCAACTTTAAATATTAGTTCTGATACAAGTTATTTGATCGAGTGAAATGTACATTAGACTAAAAGAAAAACCTTATTATTTCCTCACCGATCGCGATACAAAATATACTTACTTCGTTGATAACAGATAAAAGAAAGCTATACATAATTTGTACTACCCCGAACAATTCGAAAAGATGACGAGTAGTCAAATCAGATCATATAAGTGGAAATTAGTAAATCAACTCATGTGGTGGTCCATCTTTAACTCGGATAAAATGACCAGCACTGATAAAAAAATATGCCATAGTAAAATTACAGATGGGGCTTTTACCCTACTCATGGGTCTCATCTGTGGAAGTTTTATTCGAAGGACGTTATTTCGACTGGATTTGCCATTGTTCGAACTGATGACTCAAAATGGAGCTTTTAGTTCTAGATGGATAAAGTCGATGACAGCTTATAGTTTTACATCTATAATTGTGTATCATTCAATCAATCAAATAGTAAAATAATAATTTTTAGTAGATCTTGCTCTATAATACAAGTACAATTTCAATCAATCTCTGACGAGCAAGGAGTGCGATACAATTTTAAATGAACTGTGTGAGCAGAGATTTTCATTAGGAAAGATTGGTCAGTGATTGAGGCATATTTAAGAATAGTTTAATCCTAATAAAATTTATTAAGTGGAGAGATTATTTTGTATTAATATAATTCAAATTTATACTGAGCGATCAATTCACTATTATCACCTCTTTTTACTATTTTTCTCAATATTCTTTTTTGTTTGAGTTACAATTCCGTCCAACTCTTCTTTATTTGCTTTCCAGTCGTAATTGGTTAAATTTCTAGAAAAGATTTAAGATAAATTGGGAGTTGGGCCTGGTGGTGTTCTGGTAAGCATGCGCAAATCCATTTTTGGAGAAGGATTAAAATAAAAATTACAACCACTGTTTGTTGAACTTATTTTTTTTAATTCAGTGACTGAATTTTTTTTGTCAATTTCATTCAAGGAAGGCACATCAAAGATGTCAGGGAGAGCAAATTATTCACCCATATTAAAAGCTGAAAATTAAGTTTCAGCCTTCTTCAATCTGGTAGTTGGACCAAGCTGCTCTTATTTTAATTAAATCTTCATTTATACATGATTATCTTTCTTTTTTCGACCTCTCTTCTATATTCTTTTAGGTTTTTATTATTATTATTATGCAGAAATCTGGGATTTAGATTTAACCAAGGAAATATTTTTATCTTTGCTGCTCTTGTTTTAGCTTTTTTTACTTGTGATACTTATGTGACTACTCTTTTTTACTGGAGCTGGCTCATTGGCTATAATATTTTTGTCCTAATTCTTGGATGATCGTCGACTCTACCTTTTGAGTAATTGAGTCATTTCGTATTACTAACTACTTTACGAACACTTTACTTATACTACGTTAATTTTTATATTAATTCTTCCAATCGTTTCTTTTCTTCTCCCTTCAGATTAGTCGACAAATCCTGAACGGTTTTTGATTTTGAGAATTAAAAGAGGGCTTCTGCGATTTCTAACGTTATCATTCTAATTACTTTTGCATTCTCGAGACTTTTCCTCGTCTTCATCACCAATATTGATAAAAATCTTTGATAATACTGAAGGCTTGATAACTTTTATTTTTTGTGTGCTATTTCTCATTCCTAAAATTTTATTGACTCTGCGAAGACTTCGACGTAACATGGAATAAAAATGATTTTTGATGTCATTATCAGTCCTTCCTTAAAATAATTTAGCAATTTCCGTCCATTTGTTTCCATACTTTTGATGAGCTTCGAACATAATTTTCTCTTCTTTATAACTCCATTCATCTTTATTAACTTCTGGATCAAGGTGATTATGCCATCTAACTATATAAGAAGTTACCTTTCACGACATTGCTTTCCAGTTCTGTTTTCAATTCCATATTTGGTTGACATCATTTCGCTGATCTCCGCCCAATTTTTAATTCCGTATTTTTTTACAAGAGCAATTATGGCTTTATCTTCCTACATCAGTAATTAATTACGAAATCAGCCCAGTTCCTTCGGTTTTAAATCATTTTAAATTGAATTATATCTTTATTGATTTTAAGTTATAATTTTATTGAGATAGTAAGGGAAGTGAGTAAAATAATTCCATATTCATCAGAACTTATTTGATTTTTAAAATGGGACGAATATAAATATTGATTGATTTAATAGTTATAGATCTTTTTAATGAAGGACAATAAGGTAGAGTTCGTTCTCTTCTTGGACCCATCCGACGGATAGTTTTACAGCTACTGTCCGTCAAAGGGATTAATCGCAAAATAAGAGATGGTGCCCTCCAGAATTAGAAAATTAGCAGAAGAACAAATTCAAGATCTCAATATTTGTATGGAAGATGCAGAAAAGGGATAATTAACATCTTTCCAAAAGAGACCATTACCGCTCAACTTATTGACAGAACGTATATCCATAATTACTTAGGAAAATTTAAGTTTCCAGTTTATTTTACAGAAGAATATCTTCCCTCATCTACTTTATAAAATTTTAAAGTCAGTGATAATGGTCATCTCTCAAAAGACAATCTATTTGACTTCATCTCCGCCAAAATTTATCTCGGAGAATTGAGGATTCAACTTTAGAGGTCGAAGAAAGGATATACAGATTTTGTAACCACTAACATCAAATTAATAGCATCGTAATCTTTCTTAAATGTAGAGTCAATGAGGTGATTCGAACCATTAACAGAGCCATTCTTCAAGAGCATGGCGTGGTAATTACAATGAAAAATTCGACAAATAAGTTAATATTGAAAATAAAGGACAAGAACGAATACCTATACGGGAACGAAGCCATCGTTAACTTTCAGTTTATTCGGGAGAGTCTAAACAATCGTAAATAAATTGAACTGTAACTTCTTTAAGTGTCAGTTTATGACAAATAGCAATTTCTAAAATATATCTTCCAAAGAAATATCGAGGATGTCAATCGAGGGGAATACCCCAGTTTTCCATGGGAGTAGTTTATGTAAAAGAATAAAAAGAATATGTAATTTTTAATGTGGCATGTACCTGATGAACATTTTACGCATCCTTAAACTTTTATTGATATCTAAAAATTATACTCCACTGATGAACTTGTGCGTGCAAATGAAAAGATAAAACTGAAGATTGAAGAAAAGAAAAGATTGCAGATAAAGAAAATACCAAAATTTTTATGGAAATAAAAGATATCTGATTTTCTATAAAAAAGACGGGTGGAGTTGAAAAATAGGTATGTTGAGATCGAAGGCAATGTGATTTATTCAGGAGAATGCTTTTTTGTCTTTGAATTCACCGTTACAGCAGCAAACAATATTTTTGCTTTATTCCATCCGATTACCGGATAGAAGAAAACATAAAATAGAATAGTCCACAAGAAGTTCTTAAGATTTCAATCTAAATAAATGTTCGTTTAAACGGGAGTATAAAACAGATTGCCATCGGTTGTCGTTCGTTACATCAATTATATGGCCATGAAACGAAATAATATCATTGATCTCATACCTTACATGATGAATATCATGATACAATTTGCAATTGGCAATAGGATATTTTACTCTGTAGAAACAAAATACGTTATTGCAGATAATCATCAACTTGTTGGATAAAAAATAGCCTGGAATACTATCTCGAAAATGCCTCTTGAAACAACAATTATTTTTAAATTAGTTCTTTATGCTAAAGAAGGAGAAGGAGATGTCGTTGGAGTCGGTGCCATGAAATTGTTTGATTAAAATGGGTTTATAGTCCAAGGAGATCAATAAATTCATCTCTATGCGCTATAGCAAATCGATATGAACAGAATTGGATGCATAGATAAGCACCTTGATAGAAGTTTAAATACAGCAATGATTAAAATTAGACTTCCAAAATTTAAGCATAACGTACTATGGACCTTATCTGATTCAATATGTGCTAAATTGATGGGTTATCAACACCAGATTCAAGCAGTAGCTCCTAAATAATAACCAAATCTGTAGAGATTGAACGATTTGCTACGATATGATCCCTTATCACTTCATAAATACACAGAAAAGGACAAGGAGCTATTACGAAAATGCAAAAAATATTATAAGCATCAGTCTTAAAAATTAATTAATTACATATACTCAATAGACTGGACAGAACCCACTCAAGTCTCATAGGCCTATACAACTTTGTAGTAGTGGGCTCCATTAAAACCGACGTAGGCATTATTTATACTGACACCTTTCATTGCTGATTAAAAAGTGCGATATTATGCGGTTAAGAGAATGTAAAACTTCTTGGATTATGAGTTTGTGCTATATAGTAATCAAATTACACAAGCTTTGGTGAGTTTTTAAACAGAGAGCAATCCCTTGATCGAACTTGTACTTTAAAAATGTGTGTATGAACCATATGGCATTGGCCAATAATATTTTTGGCAATTTAAAAATAGATCTTAGGAGAAGTTTACATCGAAAAGGTTTCAACTGTATCTTGAGCGTTTATTGATGGTAAGTAGTTTTCGTAAATAATTTTCTAAGCAGGTAAGAATAAATAATTGTCTAGTATAAATGAATGAAACCCTCATTAAAGATACTGAAAGCATGACTAATTTTAAGGATAAAAATAAAAAATTCCAAAATATGTTGGCGACTCTCGAATAAAAATTTAATTAAATTTGTCCATAGGGGTTTGTATTTCCAATACGCCCTCAGTATATTTTTAAGTCATTTAACAAGGAAGAAAGTAAAATGTTTGATTCGAAAAAATTACCTTTTTCTTTGGTCTGCCTTCCCGATGCAAACTATAAAGGTGAAGCCTATAAAGTGATGTTTAAATATGGAGATGATTTAAAACAGGATAATTTGGTTCTTCAAATGTTTAGAGTCTTTGATAAACTTTGGAGATAAAATGGACTGGATTTCAAAATGAATATTTATCGCACTCTATCAACGGGAAATTAAATTGGATTTATTGAGCTTGTTGAGGCCTAAAACAACTCAAAAATTCATAAGGACTACGGTAAGGGCTTAGTGGAGGCGTTTGATGAAAGAACAACGTCTTTATATCTTTAAAAGCTAAATCCCGACAAGAAAGACTTAATTCTTGCCAAATAAAATTATCTTCGATCGAGCGCAGGTTATCTAGTGGCCACTTATATTTTAGGTATTGGAGATCGTCATTCTGGAAATGTGATGGTTCAAAAAAATGGTAAATTCTTTCATATCGACTTTGGTCATATTCTAGGGAACTTCAAGGCTAAATTCGGTATCAAGCGATGTAAAAATAACCCCATTTAGAAAGGACACCTGTGCTCTTTACTTCTTAATTTTTATTTGTGATGGGTGGATTGGATTCGAAATAATTTGCACGTTTCTTGTAGCTTTGCTCAAAAGCTTATAATATTCTACGAAAAAATGCATTTTTGATTGTTAATCTCTTGGCAATGATGTTATCGGCATGTAAATTATCCATTAGTTAGAAATTCCGCAATTAAAAAGGTTATAAGATATTGAATACGTGACTGAGAAGATGGCTCTCGACTTGAGCGACGCTCAGGCGACTTAAAATCTTGTAAGTACGATTAAGGAAACTCTTCAAAGCTAAAAATCACGTAATATTGATAATGCCTTTCACGAAGCTAATAGGGAAGGTTGATCAAACAAATTTCCTCGATTCTTTGATAAAGCAATCATTTTATTTTATAAAATTCTCAACAAATATTAATTATAAAGACTGAATTATATGAATCGATTCATCAGCTAAGCCAACTCCCTAACTCAAATGGATTATTTTGATTGCAATACTACATAACACATTTTTTACAAAATAAATTTATGATGTCGGATTTAAGTGAGCTGATCCTTTTGGAAGTTTTATCTATTTTTTCCGATGGACGTAGCCCGAAATATTATCTTCTCCTTCTTCCACTTCTAAGTCATGATAAAAATCTTTCATGTATTTTTTATATTTTTCCATGATTTTCCACCAAATCTTAGGTTTTTTCAAGGGGACCTGCTTCTAAAGATAAAGATTTTTCCAAAAAAAGGGATTAGGGGATTTCATACATTATAAAATAATAGAGTTTTGAGATGCATTTTTCCACACTGCATGATAATAGTTCATAGGCATAAATGTTTTCACAGAAATAGAATATCTGATAACGAATGTTGATTGGAGACATATTAAGGTCAAAGAAAAGGTGTCATAATTAATTGCTTTTTTAATAGAAAGGATTTAATCACAAGCTGATGTTTCTGCAGAGTTAACAAATTCGAATTTGACTATGATATGGCTCATATTTTGAGCCCAGTAATATAAAGGAATTAGTTCGATAACGCAAGGTTCATGGTAGATATTTTACAGTTTAGTCACTAGATCATTGAGACGTTCAATATTTCCTTTATTTTTTTGATTCACAAGTTCCTAACATATCGTGTATTCTGCAGTTTGGCATTCAACCTATGATGTGATAAATATTAAGACAAGAAGATAGAAGCTGATGAAGAGAGAATAGTTAGAGTTCTTCCAATCCATAATTTAAGTTATCAAAATTAAGATTAAAAATTAATTAATTCAAGCCCAATAAATTGAAAAAATCTTGACAAAAGAGTCAGTTTCTTATGATTGATATTGCTGAAATACTTTTCTAATTTATTTATGAACTCTTTTGTTTATTCTTTTATATCTAATGAATGTTACTATATTTAATATTATATATAACATTATTAAATAACATGCGTGCAGCAATAAAGGTCATGTCTTAGAATGAAATGTTTCAATGCAAAATTTAATTGATTTACAAAGAGATGAAACCAAATTATGTTAAACACCACTTTCCCAATAAAAAATACAAAAAAGTGGGAAAATAAAGGAAAGCGAAACTGCTTGAGTATGTTTAAAATGGATGCAATATCATAAACGTAAAACTATCGATTATCACGTAGGTGGCCAAAATATTAGACGTCAACTATTCAACAGCTAAGTCCATCGTTCAAAACTACAAAAAACACAAAGATAGGAAAAGATAAAACGTAATAGATGTGAGAATCATCTCTACAGACGAATGTTAGTCTCCACTCTTGAGTTCATTTATTAACTTTTGAGAGTATGATAGTTGTCCATATTTTAATAATACTCTAACTTTATATTTCAATGTTTTCAACTCATATTTTTAATTGTAAATCGAAAATAGCATTAATGAGTATGATATTGATTACTTCTAATTGAAAAATCAAATCAGTAAATATTTTCAATTCGGAAGCAGATTTATCGATCATCAGATGCTAATATTCAAAAGTTCATGGTATTTAAAACAAATCAAGCTAATATACTAATAATTTAGGAAAATTGGTAAAATTTCAAATATGTTTCAGCCTATTTAGGAAATTATAAAAATAATCGAGCTTTTATTGATTTTTTAATGATTGTCGATAACATTTAAGGAAAGAGAGGAAGTTCTGTTTTGATAATTACTACTAAGAAGATATACCATCGAAGAAAAATCAAAATGTAAGCTGTAAAATTAAACTCTAAAGTATTTGATTGCAAACAGAATTGGATTGAATAATTAAGTTGATTCTATCAGAGCTATCATCCATCAAATGTTACTCATCTATGATTTCGAAATGACTAAACTCGGAGAGGAAGCCAAAAATGCTTTTGAGCAAGAAATTATTTTTTAGATTAATCAATAAGAAATCAAGATGGCTAAAAATTTAATGAACTTCTTTAAGTCAGATTTGGAGAATTATTGATATCACAGAAATAAAGTGGGAAGTTATCATAAATAGAAAAAAATTGTATTTTACAGTAGAGACAGAAAAATCAATTGGTCGTGCATTAGTATCACTCCAAGGTGGAACCAACTAGTTTCGATCAAACTTTGAAAATATTGAATCCTGAAATTATTGTTTTTTATAGTCCTAATACCACTCTGCTACGCAGTCTTTACCTTTTCCAAATTGAACACTAGCCTCAAAAATAAATCGATATTTAAGTAGTTTGAAGGATATTCATATATTCAGTTTTGATAGTTCGTATGAATCGAAGACAGCGATTCAGTAAGTCGCTTTAGAAGATAAGGCATTCTGGATGATAGCTCAGAATAAATCTCAACTCCATTAGCTTATCGAAAGTCCCTTCTTGAGGTTAAAGCATATCAATATGCAAGATTCTTTTGTGGAGGTCAAAAATAGTTTGAGGAGGATTTGCAGAATTCTCTCAAAAGTCCAAGATTAAATGATTAACTGAGGAGAATAAGCATTTCTTTTAAGCATTTTTATCTGCTGATTGAATGTTAGAAGAAACTGATTGCATAAAGTCTAATTTTGGCTTACTTGAAGGGTAAAATCAGCAATAAATCGAGGTGTTAACTGTGACAAAAATTGATGAGGTTGATCCACAATTTTGGAAATGTACGACTAATATGGTCCGTCAATGTAGGACGAAGCTGTTAATTTTTAAGCATTGAAGACCAATAGGGCATGGCCAAATCTTCTTAATTTTCATAAAAATTAATATGAACAGCATAAATAAAGTTTTACGACTATTTCAAAAGTTAAAGAAGAGTCGTAGAGATTAGAGGATGATCATTAATTTAGGATTTTATTGAGAGTTAGTTTTAGTTCATAAAATTATTATTTTGATTAATCGATCTTATATTAAGAGAGTGAATCAACACTTCGATCATCACACATGTTGAGATTAATTTAGATTTAAGGATAATGTAAATAGAGTTACAGATAACTATTTTTCCAGTGATTTATGCCAATGGCATGAAGAGCAAGCAATTTTTTTCCAAAAAATGATAAAATACAATCTGATTTTTAAGAATGAAAGCCGACAGCCAAAAAACTGACTTGGTTCATAATCGAATGATATTCCATCATTTTCCTGATATTTTTATCGGAGAAACAATGTAAACAAAAAATAAGTTATTGATAATCAATATACAGTTACGAATTAAATCCGTCACTAAACAAAAATCAATAGCTAAAATTCAACATGGATAAGGAAATTGTTCCCTCAATTTCAAAATGGAGTTGAATTCGATGATTCTATTTTAAATCACAATCAAGTAGCACAACTCTTTATATACCAAGAGTTGAGCTGATTCTAATATTATTTTATTCATGAAGCTTATTTTTTTGATTGCTTTGCTGGTGTCCCTTGCCTTCACACAGACTAATGGTACAATCTCCATTCCAACATGCGTTCAAACAGTGCTCTGCATCTCAACTGATTACTTTGATTTTATTGCCTGTGCCTGCGTGCCATATCCGCCCTGTGGAATTAGAACTTGTTTACCGCCCAACGTCTTAGATCCCCTCACATGTCAATGCTTGCCTTGCGTACAGATGGTGAGTTGTATTTCTCAAGATTATTGGGACCCTCTACTTTGCAAATGCACACCCTGCCAAGCAACTCGATGTCTTTCCACTCAATATTTCAACTCGACTCTTTGCAAATGTGAGTGCATGAAACCTGTAAGCTGTTCTCCACCCAATTTCTTTGACCTTAATCTCTGCAGCTGTCAGCCTTGCCTAATAGCCTGTAAAGCTCCAAGTATTCTCAATACAACCACCTGCCAATGTCAAACTTGCTAAATTTAAAGCTGTATTACCCCACCCTACCTCCTTGATCCAACTACCTGCTCATGTGGACCTTGCAAGCAAACAATGGATTGCATGCCTCCCTTTATCTTCAGCTATACTACTTGTAGCTGTCAATGTGGACTATCTTTAAACTGCATTGCTCCTTTCGTCGCCAATTATACAACCTGTAAATGCCAGTGTGGATTATCCTTGCATTGCATTACTCCTTTTATCCCCAACTATGATCATTGCAGATGCTAATGTGGAGTCTCATTGGACTGCGTCCAACCCTTTATCTTCAACCCGAAGACTTGTAAGTGCCAGTGTGGAATAGTCTTGAACTGCATTGCTCCTTTCGTCGCCAATTATACAACTTGTAAATGCCAGTGTGGATT
>Ga0302186_10002131_pt1 | contig 15509 bp, 16 predicted proteins | sample II_Bog_E1_2_FD_198782 | JGI IMG/M metagenome (GOLD analysis project Ga0302186, IMG submission 198782) | Peat permafrost microbial communities from Stordalen Mire near Abisko, Sweden - II_Bog_E1_1 | ecosystem: Environmental > Terrestrial > Soil > Wetlands > Peat | place: Sweden: Abisko... | reverse complement strand
CATTTAAAAAAAAAAAAATTAATTCTGTGAAATTTGAAAATTTTTTTTTTTTTTTTTTTAATTTTTTTTATTTTTCTTTAGAATTTTTTATATAAAAATTTTTCTTCACCAAGTATAGAGAAATTAATAATATAGAATAATTTTTTTTATTTTTCTTTAGAATTTTTACTATAGCAATTTTTCTTCAATTCCATGTATATCAAAAAAAATTTATTTGTTAACAACAAAAAATTCAAATGAAATTCATTCTAATTGTTATTTTAGTTCTATTTAAGAATATCCAAGCAGGACCTGCATTCATTGCTTGTGAAGTGGCTTGCTCAAATATGTGTGCTCCATTTGCTGTGCTTGGTTTACCAGGATTGGTAGCATATATGGCTTGCATGACCCCTTGTACAGCTTTGTGTGTAGGAACTTGTTTTTCTTCAACGACAACAATTTTGACTGTTAAAGAGAATTTATATTTCCTAAATGATATTGAAAATATCAAAGCAGGTGATTATGTTGCTACCCTGAACAGTCAAAATGAAAAAATAATAACCAAAGTTTTGAGAAATTTTGAAGAAAAAGGAAATTTTCACTTCATTGCTATAACAACAGAAAAATCACATCAAATCGAAGTAACACCTGATCATGGTCTCATAGTTTTCGATAAAACATCTGACAAATTGAATTTGCTCAAGGCAAAGGACTTAAAATTGGGAGATGAATTGATTGTTTCAGGAAATCTGTTAAAAATTAATAGGATAGAACACACAATAAGAAGAGAAAAATGGACTTTAGAAACAACAGAAGGAACAGTTTTAGCAAATGAAATTTATGTGAGCACTATTTGCACTGAAGATCTAGATCAATCTTTGCCCCTTGAATTAGTGATGAACGAATGGAAACAAAACCATAAAAATTTAATCAAAAATTAGGATTTAATTTTAAATGAATTGTTTCAACATTTGAATATTTAATTAAATAAAAAGCAAAAAATTTCTTCATTTGGTTCAAGTTTTCCTTTGGTTCAGGTTTCTTCTCTATAACCTGATTTTGTTCAATTTTTTCAAAAATCTCTTGTTCTCTCTCAATTAGATTTTCTAACTTAGTTTCCATTTCATCTTCCCCATTTTTCTCAATCTCTTCCTTTTAATTTTCAATCAACTCTTTCACCAACTTGTCAATTTACCTCAGCATTGTTCTCTCCCTTCTCGTTGACAATCTCCAGATTATTATTTAATATTCAATTGCCTTTTCTTCTAAATTTTTCTCCATATTCTCCGAAATTTCTTCCAATTTAATGATTTCATCCTTTCGCCTGAAAAAAATGGCACAGGATGCCAGTGCTTTCTTCAATCAAAGCGAAATCCCGTTGAAGGCTTTCCTTAAAAACAACTGGCGGCTTTTGGATTCCTAATTCATCCTCGCTGTCCTCTGAATCTTGTTTTCCAAAATCCAGTCGTATCTCGCCGGATCCTTGTAATTTTCAACAAGTAGCTCAGAGACTTCTTGTATTGTTTTTTCGCCTATTTGACCTTAAATAAATATCGAATTAATTTAAACTTATATTGGAAGAAAAGGCAGGCCCGGTATTAACTGATGCGAAACGACGAACTGCTTCTTGATTCTCTTCTTCTTTGTTGTTAACATCAAAATCAATGCTTTTGCCATAATTCATCTCTTAAAACATTTGTTATTTGTTTTCAGCAAGAATTAGTCTTTATTACTCGAGCCCATTAACAATTTACCTGGTCCAAAGACCGCTAAAATAAAAATTCATTGATAATATAAGAATTTTAATAGATCATATTAAAAACCTTTATTTTCTTCTTTGATGAAATTTAAGAGATCTGCATCACTATTCTTTTTCCAGATTTCCTTGACTTTTAGCTCCTCAACTCATATTATTATTTCATTAATGAAAAAACAACCTTGTTTTTGAGAAGAATCCATCGACATAGATGATTTGGCGACTGTGGATTTGTCTTTCTCAGAGATGTAGTTCTGCAAAAACTCATTTTAATTCGAAACTAAAGTTAGTTATGACTGAGAATTTTTTGAAATATTAAACTTGTGGGTATCCTTTTTTTGGATGGATTGAATATCTTTGATCTCAATAATTCCTTTCGGATCAATATTTGTGCTATTGGTGGTATTGCTATTATTGTGGTATTGGTGTTGTTGGTATTGCTGCTATTGGTGGAATTTGTGGCATTGGTGGAATTTGTGTTATTGGTAAAATTTGTGGTATTGGTAGAATTTGTGGTATTGGCAGAATTTGTGGTATTGGTGGAATTGATTGTGTTGGTGTTATTGGTACCATTTGTTGTTGTAAAATTCACTAAATACCATTTATAGTCAGGAAAAATGAATTTTTGAGGAGTTTTCCTGTTGATACAGGAGTTTGTTTTGTTGAAAACGTTTGGAGTGATGCATTGAAATTGTGGCATCAATTTTGTATCTGCAATTTTTTTTGGACTTTTGATCCAGTCAATGACTTTATCCTTATTTGCGAACAAAAAACTAAAATTTTGGTTTTTCATCCAAGTGGCAAAGATCTTGGAAAAAGAATAAAAACCAAGAGGAGCTCTATTGCTATTGTAATTTTCGAAGATATCTTGTTTCATATCATTCAAATTATTTGTCTAATTGCTCCAATTGACAACAAAATCCATGATATTCTCGGTGTGTCCATTAACTGATAGTCGAACATAGGGAACTCCCAAATTCCTGGATAGGTTTCATTTGGACAAAAGCCTTAACATAAGGAAGTCTCAGGGAACCCATGGTCCAAAGTAAAGGGCCACCAAGCAGTTTTGTTGCCGTCTTGATTGTAATATTTGGCATAGACTGCTGAAGAGTCAAAGACTACTCCTCCATATTTTTTCAAAGCGGCAATGGCTCTGAAATAGCTTGTGCTCAAAATCATAAGTAGGAAATATTTATATTCTTTATACCACGTGGTATCATTATCAGTCATTTGAAAGCTATGGGTCACCGAATGAACACCAATTGACCCAATTTTATCAAAAAATGATATAGAATAATCAGAATACATTGTTTGGGTGTAGATTTTAGGTCGCATATTACAACTATTTACCATTAACTGAATAATGGAAATATATATTTGAATGTTTATTTTTCATAATTGTTTGCAAAATCAAATTAAATTAAAAAATTTGTAAGCCAATGTTAAATTTAATTAATCAAAAAATTTACAAAATTTTTTTTTTGGAAATGTAAAATGAAATGAATTTAAATTTTTGATTTTTTAATTTATCAAGTGATTTTTTCATTAATTCAAAAAAATAAAATTATTTTTCGAAATTCTAGAAAAAAATTTTTCTTTTTTTTGATTTATTTTAGCTATTATTTCAATTTTTGGTTCTAATTTTTTCGTTTAAAAATTTATTTATATAAATCCACTTCCCAACACTCTTCTTAAATTAAAAATATTAGGTTTTTAAGGGGGATCATAAAAACTGGAATTCCTTGCATTAGAAGTGCTCCCAAACAAATATGAGCTAATTTTATTAACTGTAAATCGTTTCTGGTATTTATTTTATAAGTTAGCATCTTCGAAAAAAAAATGCCTCCCAAAAATGTCCAAACTATATAAACCATGAAAATCCCATTTACTTCTTTCATCATCTCGTAAAAGCATAGATCAGCAATCAGCAAAATTATCAAAATCACAGTATGCCAAAAATTTATATTTTTGTTCTCAAAATTTTCTTTATTTTCTCGAGGATTATATTCGACAGCTGTCCAGAAAAACGTTATTAGAGCCAAAACACATGAATATCCCAAAAAGATCATCGAAATAAAATGCGCTTTCGAAGTAATTACCTTTAATGTGAAAATTGCAGTGAAATTCGACTCCCATGCTATCATTGTTGAGACGGCATAATCCACGATAATAAAAACATAATATCCTAGTGCAAAAATCAAGAAATTCAAGGATTGAAAGCCATTTTTGAGATAAAACGTCGATAATGAGGAATATATGGTGGAAATCATGAAGGTTTGATGATATAAAAAGGGAAAAATGAGAGAATGAAATTGAGATTCTTTTTTAAATTAAGAATATTATCAATTTAAAACAAAAAGGCTTCTTTGATTTTTTGTTATTCCTGACATCATTCAAAAACCTTAAAAAACAACAAATTTTTAAAAGTTTTGGCTAAATGAAAAAAAAACATGTTTTTTTAATGACTTTTTTTCTTAATCAAAACAAGCAAAACGCATTTTTTCGATGAAAAATTCATAAAATATTAGCATATATAAAATTTCTTTATTATAAGACGCCCTCTAACTTACAAAATTTAATCTGGAATTTGATTATATTTTTTTTTTCTATAATTGTTTTTTTCATATGAAACCAGCGACACCTGAAAAGCGAACCTCAGCGTTTCCTTCTAGAAAATCCATTAACCAAAAATCGGAACAAAAAAGGAAGACTCAAAGTCTGTTCCCCCTTTTAAAGCTAAATTTCCCTAAAAAATGTTTAAAAAAATAGACAAAGCTCATACAACTTTCTTTAGAAGCAAAACCAATTTTCGTTTTCCCCAAAAAAAATTCGAAGAGGAGACTTTAAATCGTGCGATAAATCTTCTAATCTACGGGAAAAAGTTGCTCAAATTTTGCAAAAGTGGAAAGATGGCACACAATTGTTATTTTTATATCCTCGAGGATTATCCTTCTTACCTGCAATGGATTTCCAAAAAAAAAATCTATGGGAATTCCAGAATTGACTTAACTAAGATAACAAACATTTCAGACAACCCGACGTGGAAAATAGCAGGTTTGTTGAAAAGAATGAGCAATTTATTATGTTTAACCTATGAAAACTCGAGTCAAAAGGAAGTGGAAATCCTATTGAAATTTCCCAACGAAGAGACCAAATTGTTTTGGTGGCAAGGGATCCAGTATTTCATAAAGAAAGCGTTTGAATCTACAAGTAGTGCGATGTAAAGTCTATTTTTCGATTAATACCATTGAATTTTTATAAAAAGGGATCAAAAGAAAATTTTGGCTCAGAAATTGTTCACACAAGCTGACAAGGATGGAAGCAAAACTTTGGAATTCGAAGAAACGAAGAAGATTTTGCAACAATTACATATTGAAATCACCAAAGATTACCTCAAACATTTATTCGAAAAATATGATAAGGACAAAAACAACACTATAGACATGCATGAATTCCAAGAAATAATTGACGACATCACCCAGAAGAAAGAAGTAATTCCGATTTTTAAAGAGTTTTCTAAGGCAGCGGCTCAAAATAATGATATAAATCGAAATGTTGAGATGATGAAGGAGGAAGAGCTGGAGCATTTTTATAATACTTGCCAAAAAAAACCGATTCCTGTTGAAGAGATTAGGGAAGTCCTTTCTTGTTTACGAGACATGAATAGCCAAAAATCCCTAAGCAATTTTCTGGATAATTCTAAATTGACCAAGGAGAAAATGAGCATTTCTTTATCAGAATTTACAAGCATTTTGTTTTCCATAAACAATAGCATCTTTGATCCAAATAAGCTTGAAGTCTATCAGGTTTATATTAATTACATTTGAGTTTTTTCCTCTTATTTTTGAGAGTAATATTTGAAATTTTTTCTATGAGTCTATGGATCATCCTTTGACAGACTATTATATAAATTCCTCACATAATACCTATTTGATGGCGAATCAATTGACAGGTGAATCCAGCACAAAAGCTTATATCAATGCTTTTTTGAGAGGGGTGCGTTGCGTCGAATTGGACTGTTGGGTAAAAATTAACTAATTTTTTTTATTAAAAGAAAAAAAGGATGGAGAAAAAGGAGAACCTATCATTTACCACGGATTCACCTTAACATCGAAAATATCTTTCGAAGATGTCATCAAGACAATCAATGATTATGCCTTCCTAGATAACCCATATCCTGTTATTTTGTCCATTGAAAACCATTGCAAAGCTAAACAACAAGAAAGAATGGCTGAAATATTGATAAAAATCTTGGGAAATAAACTTTATACTTTACCAAATGATTATCTGAACTTTGAACATTACCCCAGTCCCAACAAATTGAAAAACAAAGTTATCATAAAAGATAAAGGAAAATTGCCTGGTTTTTTGGAGAAAAAGAGCCCTGTGGAATATTTCAATGAAGTTCAATCTAAAAACGAAGGGGAAATCCAATTAAAAAACGAAGAGGTCCAGTTAAAAAATGAAGATAAATATTTAGAGCAAAAAAGCCGAAATTTTCTTGAGTTCAAAGAATTGAAATTCAGAACTGTGTTTGAAAGATATGAGGAAAAACAACGATTTGTGATTCGACCAAAACAACATTTTTTTTCCTTAAGCACAGAAAAAGACAAAAGATCGACCACTTTGAGCAAAGGAAATAATCAACTTGAAGCAAATGAAATAGAAATTGAATTTATTAAGAAATTACCTGAAATAATAGATTTCAATCCTGTTAATAACTCAAAGAAAATGATATCAGCTGAAAATCCAGTTTCCTCTGGGACATTAGATCTCAATTTTCCTGGGAATTCAAAGAAAATACTCCCAACTGAAAATGACATGATTAAAAGCAAACTCAGCAATTTCCCTCAAGTGGAAAGCATTTCCAGCCAAAATCAAGAAAAATGCTCAAGTTTTCAAAATATACTTGGTCTTTTCGGGATAAAAATGAACTTCGAAGGTCTGAGAAGTGTCTGGAATATTTCTTCTGTAAACGAAGAGAAAATTTCGAAATTTCTGAAAGAAAGAGAAGCTGATATTATTGATTTTCATAGGAAGTATTTAACGAGGATATACCCCTCAGGAAAAAGAGTCGATTCATCAAATTATGATCCCATTGACGCGTTCAATTGTGGAGCTCAATTAATTGCTTTGAATGTGCAAACTGCGGATATTTCTCTTTTGATATATTTCTCGAAATTCATGGAAAATGGAGGAAACAGCTCTGGTTATGTGCTTAAGCCATCATTTTTGTTATCAAATGCGACCGACATAAAATATATAAAAGATTTTAAGAACGTGAGGAAAATCTTGAATATAAAAATCATCAGTGGACAACAATTAAGACCAGAAGATGAAAACGATGTCCAAGATGTAGCAGATCCTTATGTTGAAGTTTTTTTGAGAGGAAGTGATCGAGATGAAGCAGATAACCCAAAAACCTTTAAATCGATCATGGTTAAAAATAATGGATTTAATCCGATCTTCGATTTGCAATGCACCTTCAAAATTTCGTGTCCGGAACTTTGTGTCATTGGGTTTAAGGTGTTTGATCAGGAGGGAGGCCTCAAAAAAGATATGAGACTTGGATGGTACGCAATCCCTTTCCCTTGTATTCGGGAAGGATATCGAATCATTCCTTTATTGAACTCAAATTTGAAAACCATAGAGTTTAGTTGTCTTTTTAGTTATATCAGTATAAAAGAATTGAATTAAAGTGACTGTGATCTAAATTTTCTAATAATAAATTATATTATTTTTTTTTTTGAGAATTTATTATTATTTATTTTAATTCAAAATCTGAAGAAAAAAAAATGGGGAACAAATTGCAACAAATTGGTTGTGATTGCTTCCACGAATCGAAAAAAGAAAATTCCAAGACTAATATGGAAACCAAACCCCTCAACACGAGTCAAGATAGCACCAAACCCAAAAAAAACTTCAAAGTTAATCAACATAACGAAGATGCGACCCTAATTTCGAAAAATCTCACACCAGAAAAGAAAATCTCCTTAAATGATTTTCTTGTGGAAAGGGTGATTGGGAGAGGTGCCTTTGGCAAGGTTTTGCTGGTCAAAAAGGAAAATACAAATATTATTAATTCCAAATATTATGCTATGAAAATTATTCGTAAAAAAGACATCTACAAGCATCAATTAGAGGAAAACATTGTATTGGAAAAATATATCTTATCAAAGCAAAAGCACCCCTTCATTGTTGATCTCAAATATGCCTTTCAAACCACCAACAAGATTTATCTTATTATGGAGTATATTTCAGGTGGCGAACTGTTTAAATTACTCAGAAAAGTTAAGAAATTTAATGAAGAAAGTGCTAAATTTTATATGGCTGAGGTTTTATTGGCAATTGAGTTTCTTCATAAAAAAATGAACGTGATCTATCGCGATCTCAAACCTGAAAACATTCTTTTAACTGAAAGAGGTCATATAAAAATCACAGATTTTGGTTTATCCAAGAAAAATGATGGAAAGGCATATACCATCGTAGGCACAGTTGAATATTTAGCTCCAGAAGTCTTAACAAAAGTGGGACATACAAGTTCAGTTGATTATTGGGGATTAGGAATTTTATTATATGAGATGCTTGCTGGATATCCCCCCTTTACAGCGCCTCATAGAAATTTTGATGTAATAGAAAAACTCATAATCGAAAACAAACCATTTTATCCGGACTATTTTTCCAAAGAATCAGTGGATTTGGTCAGAAAACTGACAGATTCAGACCCTGAAAAACGATTAGGCACAAAAACAATTAATGATATTAAAAACCACCCTTTTTTCAAAGGTGTGAATTGGAGTGATGTGTTGAATTTGAAATTAACTCCAGCTTATACAGTGAAAAATAATATTATAAAGGACTTGAATACTAATAATGGAGGGAACTTTAGAGAAATTAAAGAGACTTTATGCAGTAGTTCGAAAAATCTACCGAATTTAGCAGGCATAACTTATAATAATGACGCTTTTGAATCTAATAATTTGACAGGCAGCAACATCATTCAAAATTCTAACTCAGAAAATCATGTTGATTCTCCTTTAAGACAATCCGATTTTAAGAGATAAAATTAAATTAAACCTTCCATAATTTTAAAAAATAAAATTAAGAAATTAAAGCTTTTGCATTTTAAATGTATTTGATTTATAATTGACATTTTATTTATATTTATTTTTCATAATTAATGTATTCCCTCATCCTTGTTAATAAAAATAGAAAAATTATTAAAATTACAGAGAAATTCCGATTTTGAAGTTTTCACCCAATTTAAATAAAATATTCGTTGACATCCATGATTTTCGATGAAACATCAATTTCAGCCAGAAAATAAATTTCAAAATTGCCAATACAACCAATTAGAGCATATTCTCATCCGTCTGGTTCTGTGGTTACCACCAATACTTTATGGAAACTTGCGTAATTAAATTTGATAATTACAATGAATCATTGTTAATAAATTTTATATTATTGATTAATTTTTCTAAATTTTGCGTTTATAATTTGTTTTTGTTTCGTTCATTAATTTAATGTAATCAATTATTCTTCTCTTTGCATACTTCTATGAATCGTCTTCTAGAACCTTCAGAATCTTCTTTGATTTTGGTTTTCTCTTGAAGGTCTTTTATTAACAAATTTTTTTTTTCAATCTCATGTTTTAATTTCAATAACTCTTGGTTTAATGTGGCATTTCTATTCTCTAAATCCTCGTTTTTTGCAATTAATTTAAAGATGGAATTTCTATCTTCAAGATGCTGATCTCTTAATGATTTGAAAACAGTAGAATGATCTGGTAAGTTCTCATTTTTGTTTTCTTCCATTTCCATAGATTTTCCATTATTGTTTTTTTCAGTTTTTATTTTTTTGCGTTTTCTTCCCTGTTTTTCAAATTCATCTAGTAATTTCCATCTTGGAAAGGTATTTTCGATTTTTGTTACATATATCTGCTTCATTGAGTGAATTGTTGCAATTCTCTCTTCCTCATCATATTCAATTTGAAAACCCTGTTTTTCATGTTCTAGTTTTTCATCATATTCCATTTTAAACCATTTTACACGTTTTTGTGGTTTTGCAAATTCAGTTGTGGAGAAGGATTTCTTAGTATTTATGTTCAAAATTGAAGAAATCTCAGCATTTTGAAATATTTTTGCAGAAGTGATTTTTCTAGCTGTTTTGATTATGGCTCTTCGATTAGTGAGATTAAGGAAAATTTCAAAATTGCAGGGAAATTTTGGATGGAATTCATTTAAATATGATATTTTGAAGATACGAATATTGGTTCTCAACTTGCCTCCTCGGACAATAGGAATAAATGATGTGTTTCCAAAATACTTTGCATCTGCTTTCAGATAAAGAAATAAAGTGTCATTGTCGTCGTTCATGAATTATGTCTTTAGAATCTAATAATTTAAATATTGAGTTTTTATTTTTGATAATTTTAGAAAATAAAGCCAATTAATAATCTGCCAAAATAAAAAAAAGAAGGAAAAATCCATTCTTATCTCTTAAATAAATTTTACGAAATATTAATGAAAATCAAGGTATATAAAATCTTTCGTTTTTTGTATATTTGTTATTCAGGAAAAAAAAAATGAGTAATTCAGAAAAAACTATATTTGATTTACTTTTAATCTCCTAACGGGTGAATTTTCTCTAATAAATCATAATCATTCTATATTGTATTTAATTTCGGTGTGGACTTTTTTCGTTAACAAGGTAGACAAGGTTGTTTCTTCACCTACTGGTGCTTTGACCTGCCAAATAAAGAAAGAGGAAACTCCAATAAAGAAGTGCCAACATCCATGAAAGAATCTCAAATAATCTTTGAACTCATCGAGGCCATAATAGAAACAAATCACCCCCGGCACCAGTCCAATGAATCCATATCGATGCATCTTTTTATTATAAACAGGGCTTCTGTTTCTTTTCCATGCCATTATATGAATCAATAAAAAATAGCTTAAAATAGGCACCACTGTAGTTAATAGATTCCAAGGATCGCTTTCTTGCAATATTAAATTAATAATGAGAGCTGTATAATTAAGAATTATATCAAGTTCAGGGTTTCTATTATCCATGAGAAAAACTGCCAGACTCATAAAACATGTTATGGAACCAATATTGTCCAATCTATGCCATTGATATTCATCCATATTTAGAAATTTCCTCAAGGCTATGCTTTCCATGAAATGGTACGTAAAGGATGTGAATTCAGTGAAGAGACCCAAAAACACAGGGAAATAATATTTTTTCCTAATTAAAAGAATCAAGGCTGGAGTGAAAGCCAAATTGGAAACTGCTGTAATTGCGACCATGAGAAATTGCTCGAACGGACTGCATTTGTAGCGGTGTTCATAAAACATGGAATCATTTAGTAATAACGAGCTGTTTGAGGAGAAATTCATGAAAAACTGGAAAAGATATTTTTTTTTTACTTTGAATTTAATTATTGTTTCGATATTATTGAATAACAATGGATTTTTTTATAAATTCAGACATATCGAGTTTTTTGATTTTTGAAGGAAATATTAAAAAGAAGAAAAAAGCATATCGTTAATTTTGTTTTTTTAATCAAATATACAAATATTGCATGTTCTTTTAAATTAAAAAGCAAAAATTTAATTAAATTTTTAAAGAATGAGCAAAGATTTGGCCCCTTCCAAATGTTGGTTTGACACCCTGTCTGAAATAATGAAAGATGAGTTTATTGGTTTGAATTTGACTCAAGAAATCGGAGTAAAACTTATCAGAGATAATACGGTAACTTCATATTTTTTAAAGATTTTCACAAAAAAAAATTAAGGATTTGCATAAAGAAGTGAACTCTTTGATCGAGATAGCCATGGAAACTAAAGGTGCTTTTATTTTTGCCTCTTTTTGAGTTTTTTAATGTTTTTTTTTGAAACGGCATCTTTTTATGTGTCTTCCATTTTTAGAGGATATAAATTTGAAAATTACGAAATTAAGCGAGTGAGTAAAAATTAAAAAAGAACATAAAGAAAAAATTCATTTTGTGTATTAGATTGAATTACCGCTCTGCTATTAATTGCAAGAACAAAAATGATTTTTTTCAAATTAATCATCATTTTATAATAAACGCCAATAAATTCTTAGAAAAGTTGTCCATTGCTCTCAAAAAGGCGATCGCTAATGATATCCTCACCCAAGATGAAAAAAAACTTATCTTGCATTCAGAAAAAAATGAGAAGTCACAAACTAAAATGAACAATTCCACCAATGCCAACTTTTCTAAATTAATTGAAGACAAAGATGAAGAAATCAAAAAATTAAAAAGTTCTTTAGAAGGTATGTGTTCAATAATTTCTTAATTTAATTTGTTTTGTTTTCAGAAAAAGATCAAAATATAAAAGCTTTGAGAGACGAGGTTTCTTCTTATAAAATGAAGCTTGATAATGTCCTTTTTTATATTTTTTAATGATGAAGATTTTTTTTTAGATGAGGAAAAATTTCAGCTTTGATTCCATTGAAAACATTAACAGAAATATTTATTTTTTCGATGATAAATTGTTCAGACAAAACTCAGAAAAACAAAAAAATAAACAAATGTCTCTATTGAATGCCTTCCAACAAAATCTAAATACAAAGGGAACGACTCAAAAAATTGAATTATCAGGTCTGTTTGGAAATCTTCCCCCGAATAATCAAAAAGGTTCGGAACCAAATCAAAAAGATTCGGAGGACATAGAAGACCCTATTTTTTTAAGAACTTGGGATCTTCTACTATCAAGTCAATATAATTCGTTATTTTTTTAATTTAGCATTTTAAAAATAGGATTTGACGAAGAATGCAGCAAATTGTTTCCACAAGTTAATGGTGAGGATATTGATGAAAATTAAAGCTTTTTGTTTTTATAATTTTAAGATTAGTCTGAATATATATGTTTCATTTAAAAAACAAATTTGTTAATTTTTTTTTTGAAATAAAATACATTTTTTTGAAAGAAATTAGAAATTTTTATTTTGATAAAATAGTTTTTAAAAAAATGAATATTACATAACTTTATCTGTGTTTCATCCGAGAATATACAAAAATAAATTAAAATTATTAAAAAAAACTAATTTCGGAAATTGCCTTCGTTGTAATAAATAAAATAAATCAATATTTTTAGAAATCCCAGAAATTAATATAAAGTCATATTCTATTTTAACAAAATATTAGAAAACTCATTTGAAAACAAAGAACTATTTATTCAAATTAAAAAAAAAAATCCTTCTAATTTAAAAACCCAAAAATTAACAATTTGAAGACCTTAATGAACTACATAAATCTTGAGGACCTGATATTAAAAGAAGACATCCGAGGAATATTAAAGTTCACCAATCTGAATCCGAATCCTCAACAAAAGTTCTCTAAAAAGTCTCTAATCAAGCTAAATAAATTGGTTTCAAACAGCGAACACCCTATTAATTTTTATCTTTGTGGTTTAATTTATCTTGTCTACTTGTTTCAATCCGAAATGAATAAATCCGATGAAGACTTGATCTCAGTGACCACCTCCAACATCCTGTTTTCGATTCTAGAACATATCAAAGGAACTCGACTCGCAAATAAACTGTTGCCCTACCTAATTTTGATTTTGGAGCTGATTTCAAATAAGAATTCCGAACAAGACAACAACATGATTGAAAATCTCGTGAGGGAAAATAACAGCTTTTATTTTTCGAAGATTCTTACAGAAATAGACGATGATGAACCCTTCAAAAATATGGTAAATCTCGCCAAAACCGACAAAATTCAGGCCTTCACTGAATATCTGAACCTAATCAACGCTTGCTCAACTTTAAATGAACAATTGATCCTATTCACCGAAAAGTCTTCGCAATTTTTCTCAAACCTCCTGTTTACAGAGCCAAACCATCCGATTCATCAAAATATCCTATTTCTCCATAATCTCACCAAGTTTTTAGATTCGATAGTTTATGAATATTCTTATGAAATAGATCTAGATAAGGAGCTTCTTGAGGAGGACGATGATTCGGTATGCAAGACTTTCAATCACAAAGCTGGGGAACCCAAAAAATCATCCCTTATTGAAAAAGAAAAAATTACTATTGAGTATAAATACGAGTTTTTGCATGAATTACTCCAACAATCTCCTAATTTTTGTGGCTCCATTTACCTGTTGTTGAATTTCCTCATTGAAAACACTTTAGTGAAAAAAGACATCAAGACAACTTTGGACTCAGAAGATCAACAAATGAAATCGGAAATCTTAAAGATGATAGTTTCTGTGATCAACCGAATCTATTTCAATTTCCCCTTTGAAAACGAAAGAATCATGGAGAAAATCATGCTTGTCTTCAAGGAAATAGAAGAATCATTGAATTTCTACGAAGACGCCAAGGTGGAGGGAGCTAAATTCCTCACTAGATTGATCAAGAACAACGAGTCGTCAAAAACTGAGCAGTTTTCTAAATTTTCTTCCATTTACAATCGTTTGAAAATACCTGGAGATCATCATTTTTCCTCATTTACAATGTCTGAGCTTTCAATCAAAGATGGATTTCCTTTGAATGTGAATATAGATGCAGGGGGTGTTTTCGAGCAAACTATTGAGATATGGCTCCCGAATTCCATATTGCATTTGGCCTTTGCGACTAAATGGTACGATATCAATTTCCAGGTGAGTTATTTAGGCGGTTTTGAAGATACAGACCCCAAAGAGGTGATGCTTTTGCGAATCGAGAAAATGAGTTTTGAGAAAACCGCCTACCGTTTGACTTTATTAATGAAAAAAACCGGACTTTACAAAATAACCTTCGATAATTATCATTCGTGGTTCACTGAAAAACAGCTGAGGTATCGGATATTCGTTCTGGAACATATACAAGGCAATGCAAAATATCCCTTTCCATTTCATAATTTAATGCGGAATGATGAAAGTTATAAGGGGAAAACGAAATCTGAGGATAAAAAACAAAGCAAATATTATTTGAGTGATTATAAAGCAGTGATGCTACTTGATAAAAAGGGGTTACATTTTCTGGCGAGCCAACCCAACAAATCCTATGAAATGAGCATCGAAATCGAACAGATAAATCTAGCCAAATTTAAAGAAAGAGTCATCAATGCGTTGAAGAAAACCTTCGCTGAGAATTTAAACGAATTTTTCAAAAACAAGCTGCTTTCATTCGCATTTGTTCATAATAGCAGCATTTTGAAATTTCCTGTAAAGGAGCAAGGAAAGGAAGAAGTGCAAGCGATTCCCGCATTTTATTCAATTATTGAAGAATTGAATATTAATTTGAAGGAAAGTGTGATTGATGGCAAGGAAATCCTGATAGAAATGATCAAACAACATATCAATTATAATAAATCCATGACAATGGAAAATATTTTGATTGTGTTTGAAGATAATGAAGAGCTCAATATCAGATTGTTAAATAATTTGAAGATCAATTATGCTGATTTGGTTTATAGTTTTAATAATAATGATAATGTTGTTTCGTTTAAAAAGGCCTTTAAAAATAATGAAAAAAATCGTGATTTTATAACCTTTTTATGTTTGCTGAACACGTTGTTTTGCTTAGGAATCGATACTGTCAAATCAATTATTCTTAATAAGCCAGGAATTTTGGAATTGGAAAATGTCAGTGAGGGAATACCTCATGAGGTTATTTTTGGCAAGATTTTAAAAGAGTTGGAAAATGAGAATCTGGATGAAACTATCAAGAAAATCGATTTCAGTTATTTAAATATAAGCATAAAAATTGATGATTTAATTCTCTTATGAAGTTTAAGTCATCAATATTTGTTAAA
>Ga0302186_10002127_pt1 | contig 15536 bp, 8 predicted proteins | sample II_Bog_E1_2_FD_198782 | JGI IMG/M metagenome (GOLD analysis project Ga0302186, IMG submission 198782) | Peat permafrost microbial communities from Stordalen Mire near Abisko, Sweden - II_Bog_E1_1 | ecosystem: Environmental > Terrestrial > Soil > Wetlands > Peat | place: Sweden: Abisko, Stordalen... | reverse complement strand
TAGCAAATTAAATGTTGCCTTACTTCAAAATTGTTTAAATTGCAGAAAATAGCTATCGTTTACTTTCAAACTTTAGAAAGCATTGAAACTGCGCGCATGAGTCTACTAATGTTATTTGCTTAATGATATATAATGCGTGACTTCAATGATTTATATATTCTACGAGTTGATTCAATATTAATGGATGAGATATTGATAAAATGATTTATTAATTAAAATTATAATATATAGTTGCCAGTTTTATCTTAGCGATTTTTGATAAATTCATATAAAAAATTAATGAAAGATTATTTTATTTTTAGCGTACTGGCTAAATTCGACACTATCAAGCATTATAAATTTGTTAATTTGTTGTGTATTGATAATCAACATTAACCTTCTCTCTATAAAAATCTCTTAAATGTATTTCCACCAATTGGGCTTGATATGATGAGGCGTACTCGCCTTAAAGTTGTGAATTTGATATATATATTTATGCAGATTGAGCAATAGCTGTCCTTTGAGAATAGAAAATAAAAATAATGCAAACGAATTTTGAGAATATCATTTTAGTTTAAAGGGTTTTTTTCGGATTGTATGTGGGCAGATTAACTGTTATCAATGTGCACTATCCTATTTTTTTTTAGGGAAAAACATATTTTTTGATAAGCTTTGGAGTAAATAAGCATATGACCGATAATTTCAAAAGGAAATTTCAAATAATATTTATATTTGGCCTTCCCTGAAAGCAGAAACTGTAATCAACTCCAAAGAGCATGCAGTATAGAAGTATTTAAATAAAATGAGTACAATCACTCCATGAGGATGCATGGCAATTAGAAATAAGTAAAAGCTTCGCCGGATAAATGTAGTCCACAAAAAGAGGTAAATTTAGATTTTACGAAATTCAATTTCAATATTTATTTGACTTAATCGAGGAGTTTCTATAATATTTTCCATAACTTTCATGAAAAGCATTGCTTTCATACTGCTTGCTGCACTCCTAATCAGCCAAACTGTCGCACAGGGTAATGTCCTTGATATAGTTGGTCCTCTCACTACAACTGCCTTTGGATGCTTGGCTAGTGATGGATATCAACTTGCCATCGTTCGTGCCTATTCCCTCGACAATGGAGGATCTCTCGACCCAAACGCCGTCCAAACTTTTGTGAATGCTCAAAATGCTGGTCTTGTGACTCACATTTATATGGTCATTTGCCGTAACGACAATGCTGCCTCTCAGGTCGACGCTGTACTTAGTGTAGCCAGTCAATCTTTTACTGTATGGATTAAAGTTGAGCCAAATACAGTTGCAGGATGCTAATGGCCAACCAACGATCCAGTTGGTAATTGCGCTTTCATAACAGCCGCTATCGATGAATTCCTCAGTAATGAAATAGCTGTAGGAATATTTTCAACAGCTAACATATGGAATAGTTTCTTTGGTAGCAGCTGCGATACTCTTTCATCTTAGATTCCTCTTTGGTATGCAGACTATGATACTTCTGGTCAGTTGAATTCTGATCCATCACCCAATGATTACGTTTCCTTCGGAGGTTGGGCACAGCCTACGTTTAAGCAAATCGGTGGAGATGTTCATGTTACTCCCTTGTGCAATAACCCCAATTGGCATGCTTTCATTGACATTGATGTGGCCTTTGCCTGATGATCTTTATGCAAATCATTCATTTTAATTTTTTCCATGAGACTCGAAAATAGTTTGATTATATTAAATCCTATAAAATACAATTTAAAGATTCTGACTGAAGACATAACCCAAAGTGAAAATGATTGATAGGGAATGAGCTCAAATTTTGAGCCTTGGCATAAATCAACATGAACCTTTTATAGTATTTTAGCTGTCAGTCCTAAAAATAATTATATAAGAGAAATAATGTAAGTTGAGAATCCAAGCACTCCTAAATGGTAGAACCAAGGTAAAGTAAGCGAGATGCCGATTCCTATGTTTTCCCTTTTAAAATAAGAAATAAATATTGATATAAATAATATTTTACCGAGTGTTACAAGAAAAGATATCATAATGCATAAACTGCGCAGATATTTGATGAATTCCAGAATAATTAAAAGATTTATGCACGCTTGGGATGATTAAGTTGGTTTGGTTGCTCTCTACGCAGCACTTCTATCAATATCTCGTAAATCCATCTTAGTTTTTGACTTACCCTTTCATCTGAGCAATATAACTTAGCACAGTTTAATGATTGACCCTTTATTATGATAGAGATAAATATCAAGGACATGCTTTAGTATAGAAAAAGAAAATTGAGCCAGCTTTTCTGGCTAAAAATTAGATTTTTCTTATTATATGGTGTTGCCGAGAGTTTGCATTTGCGGGTTGCGAGCAATACTGTAACAGGATGATGATGATTTCAGGACAAGAGTTGGATCTATTTAGTGGCTTTCAATTCTCTCTTCCTCTGTTCAACTAAGTCCTACATTATCCTGCTGATTGACAAAGTGTATGATTCCAATATTCATAGGGAAAGTATTGAATAGAAATGATTTTATATAGTTGTGAGTATTCTTAATGATCCTCCATCGAATTAAAACAAACCAAAAATCATTTTTGTCTATTGATAATTATCTTTGATTTTTTTCTGTTTGAGCGGATATTGAAATTCCTTTCAACACTTGATTCAATATAATAAAATCCTGGTGATCAGAGAGTCTTAAATGTGCTTTATCTTTTGTTTATTAAGCCAATAACTATCCTTTGAGAAACAAAATTAAAGATAATGCGAGTAGACTCATAAAATAAAATAATACTAGTTTTCTAATGGTCTCCAGTGACGTTATTTTAACAGGATCAACGTATATGAATAACAATTATCCTATCTTTTACTCTTAATTCATTACGAAAAAACATAGAAAGGTTTTATAAATAAAACACTCCTTGATAAGCCTCCGAGAGCCAATATACCATGACTGATAATTTCAACACGAAATAGCAAAGATATTTATATTTAAACTTCGATAAAGATAGAAACTGAAATCTTCTACAAAGAATATATACCATTAAAAATCAAAAAATCAAAATATTAAATCTTTTTCTTTCATATGCCGAATATGCGAGGTCATTGTTGACATGAAGCCATTTGACTTAAAAAGGTTAGCTCAAAGAAAGGAGATCCGTTTAGTATTGTGAAGCTTAATATGATCGTTTCGAGGAGTTTTTATCATATATTCTTACAAATTTTATGAAAAGATTGTTGCTGATACTTCTTGGTACACTCCTTGTCAACCAGATAGTAGAATAACTTTAAGCTCCTCATATGGCTGGTCCTTATACGGATGGATATTCACTCGTTCGTGTCTATTCGCTGGACAATGGAGGATCTGTCGACCTAAACGCCATCCAAACTCTTGTAAATGCTCAAAATATTGGTCTTATGGCTCACATTTACATGGTAATTTGCCGCAACGGCGATGCTGCCTCTCAGGTAGATGTTGTGATTGGTTCAATATTAAGCAGTCAATATAGTACTGCATGGATTAAAGTTGAGCCAAATACAGTTGCAGGATGCTAATGGCCAACCAACGATTCAGTTGGTAATTGCGCTTTTATAACTGCTGCTGTCAACTAATTCATGGCTTATGGCATTACTCCAGGAATATTTTCAACAGCGAATATTTGGAAAAGTTTCTTTGTCGGCGGCTGCGATACACTTTGGAATTTATCTATTCCTCTTTGGTATGATAACTATGATTCCTATGGTTAACTAAATTCCAATTCATCCGCAGAGCAGATTTTTTATCCTTTGGAGGATGGGTGCAACCTTTATTTAAGTAAATTGCCGGATAAGGTCATGTTACCCCCTTGTGTGGTAACCCAATCTTACATTTTTTCATTGGCATTGATGCAAATGTGACTTTTCGAGGCTGATGATCTTTATGCTATCAAATCATCATTATCAATTTGGTGATTTTTAATTTTTATGTATTGATAATGAACATTACTATTTTTTCTATTTTAGCAAACTTTTAAATTTATTTTCCAGCCATTGACTCGATATAATGAGTCATTCTTATCGGAAAGCTTTAATTTAAGTTATGTTCTTGCAGATTAAGTGATTCCTATCCTTTGAGAGTAGAACATTAAAAATAATGCAAACAGACTGTGAAAAATATAATTTTAGTTTAAAGATCTTTTTGGTTATTATTTCTGCACTGTTAACTTATATTAATTGTTATTTTCTTATTTATCATTCGTAATTTATTGGGAAAATATAAAATGTTTTTCTTGAAAGAAAAACAAAGAAAGTTGATGAAATTTTGAGAGGAAATATGCCAATGGCCGATAATTTCAAAAGGAAACATCAAACAATATCTATATTTAATCTTTGATAAAAACAGAAACTGCAATCGCCTGCAAAAAACATAAGGCAATAGAAATACAAGATCGAACTGACTGCAATTAAAATTTCAAAATTGATTGACAATTGAAAAGAAGCAGAAGCCATAAACTTGAAAAAATGTAATTTAGATAAAGGAGATAACTTATTTTTACAAAGATTAATTGCAATATTTATACATCTAAATCGGGGGTTTCTATAATATTTACAATAACTTTAATGAAAGCCATTGTTTTTATACTTCTTGCTGCATTTCTAGTCAGCCAAACCTTAGCACAAGGTAAAATCCTTGATATAGTTGGTCCTCTCACTACAACTGCCTTTGGATGCTTAGCTAGTGATGGATATCAACTTGCCATTGTTCGTGCCTATTCGCTGGACAATGGAGGATCTGTCGATCCAAATGCAGTTCAAACTCTTGTGAATGCTCAAATTAACATGGCGACTCACATTTATATGGTCATTTGCCGGAACAGTGATGCTGCCTCTCAGGTAGATGCTGTGATTGGTTCAATATTAAGCAGTCAATATAGTACTGTATGGATTAAAGTTGAGCCAAATACAATTGCAGGATGCTAATGGCCAACCAATGATCCAGTTGGTAATTGCGCTTTCATAACAGCTGCTGTCAATGAATTCATCAATAATGATTTAACTCCAGGAATATTTTCAACTGCTAATATATGGAAAAATTTCTTCGGAAACAACTGCGACACATTTGAGAGTGTTTTTCTTTGGTATGCAGACTATAATACTTCTGGACAACTAAATTCTGCTGAATCAGCCACTAATTTTGCGTCCTTCGGGGGATGGACATCTCCTTACTTGAAACAAATCGGTGGAGATGTTCATGTTACCTCCTTGTGCAATAATCCCAACTGGCATGCTTTCATTGACATCAATGCGGTTGTTATCTGATGATCTTTATTCAAGAAATTAATTTTTAATTTTTACGATGAAACTCGCAAGTCGTTGAATCATATTAAATCCTAAAAAATATAATTTAAAATTTCAGACAGAAGGTTTGAGCTAAAGTGAAAATGATTTCTGGAATAGATCTCATCATCTTGGTCCTCGCATAAATCAGCATGATATTTAGATTATTTTTGGTTGTCAGTCTTAAAAATAAATATATATATAAAGCATGTCATTTGAGAATCCAAGCACTCCGAAATTGTAGAACCAAGATAAAGGAAAGTGGGCTGCCGATTCCGATGCTCCCCTTTTCAAACAAAAAATAAAAATTGATAGAAAGAATATTTTAGCAAATTAGACAACAAAAATATCATGATAGGCATAAATTGTGCATATTTGATGAATTCAAGGAAAGTTAATGCACTTGGGGATGATTGAATTGGTTTGGCTGCCCTGTAAATCCATTTTAATTTTTGACTTAACTTTTTCACCTAAGCACTCTGTCTTAAAAGAATTTAATGATTGACCCTTTCTTATACTGATTCTTTATTTTATTCCCATTAAATATTTAACCTTATTCCATGAAACGATGATATCCATGATCTAGTTTAAAGATCCAATTCAAAATGATCAGGACAAAAAATTGAATAAAATATTTTTCTTATTAATTTTACATACAAAATTAATAATTCCCAATATCACTTTATCACTCTTTTTCAAACAATAAGAGCAAATAAAAAAATCAATTTACAGATTCCTTTATTCTTAGGATGTTTGTTGGATTTAACACTATCGATTATCAAGTCAATTTATTCATTTTTAATTGATTGTGCATTGATATCATTAGTATTTAATTGATTTTAACAACCACGAATTTACTTTCAATAATTGGTTTCATATAATGTTTCATAATTGTAGGGAAGTTCGAGAACGATTTTCTACTTTGATGATGAAACAATAGCTGTCATTTGAAAAAAATAAAAATAATGCAAGTAAACTATAATACTAAACTTTAGTTGAAAGAATCTTCGGGCTATTGATTCGCATGGCTTCCTTCTCTCAATAAAAATAATTCTATTTTATTTCACACTTCTTTGTTAAAAAATAGAATGATGTTTCAATAAAACTTCTTTTGATGAGCTTTTAGAAGGCAATATTCTTATAAGCAATAACTCTAAAAAGAAATAATCTTCCTATCTAATCGTACGACATAAATCAAAGAAAATATATTTAAAAAACAATGATGTCTTCTTGATACTTAGTATAAAGGAACATGAGTCTTTTACTGTTATTTGTTTATTGTAAAAATCATCTCATTTTACTTCAATTCCATTTAATATTAATATTCAAAGTTAAAAGTTATAAATTAATGAATTTTTATGAATTTATGGATTATGGATCATACAGGAGGAGCTTGCCAATAAAGTTGATCGATGTATGCATGCCATGTAGAGTGGCCACATAATGGAGTAATTGTAACATTTCCGCCAACCTGTTTCAAGTCAGGAGCTGACCATCCTCCAAAGGAAACAAAATCATTATATGATGTAGTTGAATCCACTTGGCCATCCGTGGTGTAGTCAGCATACCATAATTTAGTTTGGCCTCCTCCAATATTGCAACTAGTTCCGAAGAATTGGTTCCAGATATTAGGGGTAGAAAAAATTCCAATCTTATGTGCTGCTTTATAGTTTTGAGCTTGGGAAATAGCACTGTTCAAGAAAGCGCAGCTGTCAGCTGCAGTGTAGCCTGACCATGAGCATCCAGGAGTAGTATTTGGCTCAACTTTAATCCAAATGTAATCAAATAGACTGTTATCAATTCCACCGAACAAAGCATCAATTTGAGAAGCAGCGTCACTGTTTCTGCATATAACCATGTAAGCATCAACTGGAAGACCAGCAGCAGCAGAATTGATCATAGTTTGAGTTGCATTTGTATCCACAGCTCCAGGTGCAGGTGAGGTTGATATCTCATAAGCCCGAACAATAGACCATGTATATCCTTCTTGAGCCAAACATCCAAAAGCAATTTCTGATAGAGGACCAACGATTGCCAACTCATTTGGAAGAATAGCCACAGTTTGGTAAGCTTAACCCACCAGCAGGATAATCAGAACAAATGAAATAATACTTCTCATCAATTCAACGTAATTATTATAGAAAAAATACGTGCTCCCTTTGAATAAATAATGAGTTCATATGAATCAATGATTATTTAGTTCAGATTTTTACTCTATTCGCACAAATAACCAATATTTTAGCTTGTAGATAAGAAATGGATTTTTAGTTCTTCAATTTTTTGTATTTACTGATGTTTTTATTCTCTGTATTTTTACTGATGATCATTCCATAGATCACAGTTTGGATGAAATAATTATTTTAGAAAGTTTACAATAGCTATTTATGTATAATAGCAATGATTCTGTGGATAATCTTCCATTTAATATTGATTAGACATAGTTTTATGTCCTTTTAAGCTCCAATCAAATTTAATGAAGTTTAAAATGTTATTAAAATTCAACAATTTTTTTATAAGATCACCACAGATGATGAGTGCAGGCTTCTATATTTTAAAAAATATAATTTGCTGGATCTTTATACATTTTTTTTGAAAAAAATTGAGGTAATAATCTTTGGTTTAAAGTTTGTCAAAATAAAGTTTGAATTACAATTATATTTGCGTTTGCAATATAAAAGTGAAATAATAATTGATGGTAAACTTTTCAATCTGCCTTTATTTTTTTCCATTTTTACAGTTTCAAAAAAATTAAGAATAAAAAATCTTTTGAAATTCAAAGAATGACTCAATTTCTGTTCAAATTGTAAAATTCCTTCAGAATAATATCGATATTTTAATCAAAGTATATCTTAGTTCTTTATTTATATTTTAAGTAAAAGATATCATTAATTAGATATTAAATTAAACTACTAAATATAATTTAACTGAAAATATTAAACTAATTTTAAATGCTCAAACTATTATTTTATCTCATTCGATGATTGAAATAAATAGATAAATATTGATGATGTAGATGATTTTTAGGCAATAAAAGCATTGATTAAGGTTGAAGGAATAAAGATCTCAATAAATTTTGTTTTAACATACTGAGATTGAGGATGAGATGTATTTTTCATTTAAGTAAAGTTTGAAATTTTTCGATGGGCTGTAGAAACTAGCATCGATGGTGTTCCTCATGACCAAAATTACATCAAAAATAAAAATGATTGATGATCGCAGATTGCTAGTCATAAGTGCAACTGTTTGTCAATCGTAAGAAGATAGCTGAATATATTTGCTGAGGACAGCAGTCAGAGTTGTAAAAAAACTTATCTATTAGTATCGAAGATAAGTTGCCAATCTTCTCAATGCTAATTCATTATGTTCAATGAATTCGGAAGGTTATTTTATATGATGCCAATCTTGATAAGGAGAAGGGAGGAAGATTAAAGGGAAGATAATCAGCAACATTTTTTCTTAAAGATCATTTAAACATTTAGTCTGAGCAAATCATATATGAGTTAGTACAAATTTGATAAGACAATAACTATTGTCCATAGATATTTTATTATTATTTTAAACCAAACAGAAAAGGAAGAGCAATACTTCAATTTCAATTAATTTTATTTTAACTTTAATAGATGAAGATTATAACTTAATGAGTTTGATGAATTTATGGATTGTGAATCATACGGGGCCAGCTTGCCAATAAAGTTGATCGATATATGAGTGCCATTTAGAGTGACCGCATAAGGGAGTTATTGTAACATTTCCACCGACCTGTTTCAAAGAAGGAGATGTCCATCCTCCAAAGGGGACAAAATCATCGTATGCTACTGTTGAATCCACGTGGCCAGTCGTGGTGTAGTCAGCATACCATAAAGGAATACCACTTACCCCAATATCGCAACTACTTCCGAAGAATTGTTTCCAAATGTTAGCAGTTGAGAAGACTCCAACTGTTTTTCCATAAGATTGCGCTTGGCCAACAGTAGCAGCCAAGAAAGCGCAGTTTTCAAGCTCAGGGTAGCCTGACCATGAGCACCCAGGAGTAGTATTTGGCTCAACTTTAATCCAAACATAATCAAATAGACTGCTATCAATCGCACTGAACACGGCATCAATTTGAGAACCAGCGTCACTGTTTCTGCATATAACCACGTAAACATCAACTGAAAGACCAGCAGCTTTCGAGTTGATAATAGCTTGAAGTGCATTTGTATCCACAGCTCCAGGTGCAGGTGATGTTGATATCTCATAAACCCGAACAATAGACCATGTATATCCTTACTGAGCCAAACATCCAAAAGCGATTTCGCTGAGAGGGCCAACGATTGCCAACTGATTTGGGAGTAAAGATTGATAAGCTTGGCTCACCAGCAAAATAGTCAGAACAAATGACAAAATTCTCTTCATTAATTACAAGTAATTATTATTAAATATATCATTTCCTTTTGAATAAATAATGATTTCACATTAATAACTGATTATTCTTTGAGATTATCATTCTATTCACTGAGACAATCAATATTTTAGCTCAGAGATAAGAAATAAACTTATAGTTCTTGAATCCTTTTGTATTTAAAGATATTTTTTTTCTGTATTATTACTGTTGGTGATTTCGTAAATCGTAGCTTAGATGAAATTAGCATATAAAAAAGTTGAAAATTGATATTTTCGATTAAAATGAACGATTCTGTGTTTAATTTTTAGTTTTAATGCTGATTAGTCACTGCTTTAATTTTTTACATTTTAATGATGTTCAATGGAATCTAAAGATTAAGAAATTAAAGAATTTTTTTATAAGATCGCCACAGATGATGATTGTAGACTTCTATCTTTAAAAAAATCTAATTTGCTGAATTTTTAAACATGCTTTCAAACAAAACTTTGTGGCAAAAATGCTTTGGTTTTAAAATTAATCAAAACGAGTTCTAAATTTTGATTGTACTTGTAATAAGAATATAAAAGTGGAAAAATAGTTGATGGTAAGTTTCCAATTTGCCTTTATTTATTTTCTATTTTTTACAGTTTCAAAAAAATAAAGAATAAAATTGACTGAAATTCAATGGTTTGCCCAATTTCTGCTTAAGTTATAAAAATTCTTTAAAATAATATGCATTTATTAATTTTCAGGTATTTTGTTTCTTGATTTAAATATTCAATAGAAGAATTAAGATTAGATATTTTAAATATGATATTAAATTAAATTGAGATCATAAAATACAATATTATTTTTTGATCGAACTAACACATTTAACTAATTATTGATGTTCAAATTCTGCATTTTAAGGATGAGAACAAACAGATGAACATTTAAAGGCACAATTTTCAGACGATAAAAAATTGATCGAGATTCAAATGGTATTTTTTATGTTTTTTTTTCTTCCATTTATTGATTTTTATTGATTAATATTTCATCTGAGATCAATTGACAACATCCTGTATAAATATTATCTGCTCATGATATAAAACCGGTAAATTCCTTTTGCAAAAATGGAACATATTCATGAGCCTTAATGTAGAATAGCAGCTGTCTATTCCTCTTTCATTCTCTGTTGTGAACCACGAATTAAAATTAGTTCTTTTTCTAATTGAGGAATACATGCTGATTTTTATTATTTTTTATTTAATGAATTCAACAGCATTGATTTTATAAAATCATCATAAATAAATTTAAGAAAATACAAAAAGATGAGTTTTGAAAGAAAGAAAGATGGCCCTTTTCGAATTATTTTGAGTTTACTTCTATTGTTGTTCCTTATTTATCTTTTTAAACTACGTCACATTATAAATTGAAATTTACCAAATCAAAACAAGATCTTTTAACGAACATAAAAACAGACAATATACATTATTTTGATATTTTTTATAAACCTATGGATCTTTTCTTATTGATATCTAATTTTCAGGTCTTTCGACTTCAAACACATTTATTCTTATCTACAAGTCACCACTAAATTATATTTATTTTTGCTCTCAGCATAGGTTTTACATACTTTAGAGCTAACATTTAGTTCTGCAAAAGAGAAAGTTATTTTATTTTGGAATAACAAAAACGAAAGTATTTCAATATTCCTTCAATAATAAATAACAAATATTAATATCAACTGTTTACTGCTAAAACAGAGTCGCAGGCATCAAACAATTGATTTTATTGTCAATTCAATATCAGTATAAAGAAAAGTCAAAAAATATCGAAGAACCATCAGTAAATCAATGATAAATCGAAGTTGATTAGAAGATGTATAATAATAATAAATGAAAATCATTCTTATTTCCATTCTCCTTGTTGTGCTAGCCACCTCAACTGTTTCACCTGATCCTCAAATGAGCTTTGACATCGTTGGTCCTTTGACAACAACTGCCTTTGGATGTCTGGTCGAGCAAGGATATACATCTGTCATTGTTCGTGCTAGTTCTGATACTCCTGGAGCCATGGATTCCAATGCAGTTCAAACTCTTAAAAATGCCCAAGCTGCTGGTCTAGAAACTTCCATTTATATAGTTGTTTGTCCTTCAGTAGATTTCTTCAATTAAATGTTAGCAGTGGTATAGACAATACCCAAAGCCTTGTATTCAACTATTTGGTTTAAAATTGTCTAGAATCATCCAGGGTGCTCTTGGTAACCCTTCACTGATAAGTTTTATGCCTGTTCATCTGCTTCGTTTGCCCTTGGTTCTATGAAAAACCTTGGATATTCAATAGGTGTATTCTCCACCAGAAAGATATGGACCGCAATCTTTGGTGATACTTGCACTTTAGGTTCGGATGGATCTATCAAACTTTGGTACGCTGACTATCAAACAAATGGAATTGTTGATCCAACCTAATCATCTTCAGATTTTACCGCCTATGGAGGTTTCGGAGGATGGGCCCAACCATACTTAAAGCAAATCGGAGGAACTGTCAGAGTTACCAACCTCTGCAATAATCCTTCATGGCATGCTCTTATCGACATCGACTGGATACTGTGATCTGCATCTCCATGAATTAATTTTATTCTTCGATTGTATGATAATATACTCGAAATATTAATTTGCTGGTGAAGGATAATTGAAATTATGAGTTGCTTCTTAAAATATTTGTTCTCTTCATTAGAGGATTTTGTACTGTGTCTCATTTTTACATCAAAACAACTGTTTTATTCACGTTCTCGTGGTTCGGAGATATCGCATTTAATCATTAGGTTTGAAATTCTTAGCAATCTTACTCATTCCTACAATTCTTACTTGATAATGGTTATCATTGAATAAATTCAGTTAATTTAAGTTGATGATCTTTTGAGAATTTAATTCAAAATATCCAAAATATTCCTTAAGTATTAATTTAGCTATCAGTTTTGTCATTTTTCCTAAAAGGACTTTCAGTTTAAACAATTTCTCTAATCTAGATTTATATTATCTAATAAATACTATTGTTTATCTTTAATAAAAACTTCTCCTAATGTTCTTGGTTTGAAATAACTAAGCCATCGTCAGATGATGGAAAATGAAAATAATCAATGAGCTGAGCATGCATTCATCGATCTCATTGAAGACGTCGACAACTCTTGAGTAAAAGGATCGTGGAAAGTTCAAGGCAAAGGAACGTGGAGATATTGTGGATGAGTTATTTAAATAGCATCGTAAACTTAGAATGAATGAATCTTTTCGAGAGTTTACTTCATGAATTTCTAAATAATATTTTCACCATCAATACAAATCATTTAATATCAGTAATTGAGTTTAATCTGTTTATTTTAAATTTAATTAGAAGCATATTATCGTTCATACCAAAAGAATTTTATACAAGTAAAACATAAATCATTAATATCTTCTTTCAAAATGGCATGGAGGATGTAGGCCATTCGTCACTGATGAAATTTCATCTCTTTTTCTTGATACTTTTATTTTTTTCCGGATTTAATTTTTCCAACAATCAACAGCAAATCATACTAAGAAAAAATTATTTTAGAAGATTCTTCTCTTCAAAGTCATCTGTAATGTTTTTTCTGCTTGGCTTCCAACAATTAAAAAAAAATAGTACTCTATCCTATAAAAAATTTCATGATAAGATTTGAAATTAGCAGCCATCCTCTGTCCAATTGTATTTTTCATTTGCCTTCTGCATTGTCCCAGGTTCAGGGTTTAATTTATCGATAAAAATATGAAATCTATGGGCCGCTGAATTTAAGTTTTTCGAAAGGTTTGAAGGAACAGTTATAAGCAACAACAAGTTAAAATACTAATTTTAAGTAAAAGTAAAATCATTCGATTCCTAAAGCCGTATTTTCTCAAATTAAAGAGGATTGGGATTGAACAGTGATATAAAGTGATGTTTTTCAGTAACTCACTTCTTAAATGGAAGCTTATTTTCTATGGGTTATAATAATAAAATGAAGGTAATCCTCATTTTGCTTCTCATTGGACTTGTCTCATCTCAGCCTGCCTCTAGCACATTCACCCTCTCCTTTTAATATGCGGCTAGACAGAATAAGCCCTTTTAAACTTGCCTTGCTGATGTTTTATGGAACAATGTCATTATTGCCTCAATAGTTCCTTCAGACTATAGTGTCCATACAGTTACCTTGGAAGTTACTGCAATTGTGGGAGAAAATCAACTCCAGTTTGCAGGTGCAGGTACATCTGATACATATGGCTTTGGTTTTACAAACGTCAAACTTATCAGACAGGGAGATAGTACCAACACTAATATTGTCATCAACGGTGATTTTGCAAATCCCAAATTTACCCATACCTTTGGTTAAGCATAAGTTAAAATTCTAGGTTGGACAGGACTCATTATCTAAGTGGGTGATGCAAATTACATCTATAATAACGCTTGGCCTCCAGGCACTCAAGCCAGTGAGCTTGACTCTACAAGAAACATTGAGATGACACAACTTTTCACTTTTGACAACAATTTTCAAATTATTTCTAACACTGATTCTCCTTTTTGTAATCCGTCTAAACTTACTCCACAATCTTTCACCCTTTCATTTGAGTGGGCACCTAATACAGTTGGCACCAGTAATCTTCTAACTTCTCAGTTCAATGTTATTTGGAATAATCAAATCATTGACAGTATAATTCCTAGTACTTCTACTTTAGGAGTTAATCAGGCCTCCTACAACGTCAATGCCTTCAACGACTATGGCTGTCCACTCAATATACTGCAATTTGATGGAACTTAAACAAATGATGGATTTGGTGCATCAATTTCTAATGTTCAATTAACTGCATCAGGTACTTCCAATGTTCTTGTCAACGGGAATTTTCAGAGTCCAAATGTCGGAACTAGTACTCAAAAGTTTGTTGGCGGTATTCCTGGATGGACAGCTGCCTAGGCTGAACTAGGAAACTGTAAGAACTTTAACTCTCAATGGAGTGGTGGTCAATGCATTAGTTTAGACTCAGGAGTAAACCAACGTTATCAGCAAACTTACAATAATGTGATACCTCATAAAATATTTGACATTGTGGGTCCCCTGACTACAACTGCCTTTGGATGCCTATCTTCCCAAAGTTATAGCTACGCCATCGTTCGTGCCGATTCTCATTCTATTGGAATTATAGATTCAAATGCAGTTCAAACACTTTAAAATGCTCAAGCAGCTGGTCTCATGACTTCGATTTACATTGTCCTTTGTCGTGGCGTTAATGCCTCCACTCAAATCAGTCCAATCATCCAAGGAATACCTCGTCATTTATACGTTTCTCTTTGGTTTAAAGTCTAACCAAATAATATTTCAGGATGCTCCTGGGACGGCCATACCAAGGCAGATAACTGTCAATTTATGATAAATATCATAAGTCAAGGATACTCTTATGGGGTTACAATCGGATTGTTCACTACATCGACCATATTTAATCTATTCTTTGATAGTTTTTGTAGCATAATAGGCATTTTACCTCTTTGGTATGCTGACTATCAACCAAACGGTCATGTAAATCCAACATAGTCATTCGCAGATTTCGTGCCCTTTGGACCATGGAGATTGCCCTATTTAAAGCAGACTGGAGGAGCCATCAAAGTAACTTTGTGCAATAACCCCAAGTGGCATGCGCTCATCGACACAAACTGGCTTCAATGATCACCATATCCATAAACCTCTTTAATTCTTTATGACCAATGGCAATTTATTGCTTTGCATAGTATTAATTGCTCCCTCACAACAATATCTCTTCATGAGAGTGGATTGATACTCTCTCTCATACACAAAAGCAGCTGTTTTGTTTTCATATTCGCATTTATTTTTTAGCATCGGAGAGTGATGGATAAGATCA
>Ga0302186_10002126_pt1 | contig 15538 bp, 8 predicted proteins | sample II_Bog_E1_2_FD_198782 | JGI IMG/M metagenome (GOLD analysis project Ga0302186, IMG submission 198782) | Peat permafrost microbial communities from Stordalen Mire near Abisko, Sweden - II_Bog_E1_1 | ecosystem: Environmental > Terrestrial > Soil > Wetlands > Peat | place: Sweden: Abisko, Stordalen... | reverse complement strand
ATTTTGTAATAAACCTATCTTTTGGACAATGTTTTTTTTGCACAAAACAATACATTTCATTATTTTTGTTTCTTTATTGAGATGAGAAATTTAAGGAAAAAAAAGAAAATTTCGAAGTTTTTTAAAAAGTTTACTACTATAAATAATAGTTCAGAAAAATTTCATAATAAAATAGAAAATTGTCTTGTAATGAATATGAAGATTGAAGGCCTTCCATTTGTCTTTTCTATGACACTTTCAGAAGCAGAAACATATAAACATGAAAAGGAAGCCTTTGTTTCAGGATTCAACGGATCAACCATCCAGGATGTCTTTCTTATCTGTTTTATCATTCCAGTAAATCCTATTTTTCTAAAAAGAAAAAATTTCTTGAATAGCTTTCTTCTCTTTTTCACAATATGCTCAAAATTTTCCTCATGAAAAATTTGAGCATTTCAATCAAATACCCCTTTGTTCTCGAATTTAATCTCATAATAATCCCCATTCTTTGCAGTGTGATCTTTAATGAGTATATAATGTTCATTTTAACATTTCTCTTCTCCACAATTTTTTTCTTGAACTATTTGCATTATTTCTTGAACAAAGAATGGCTCCTTTCTTTCTCAGGAATAAACAAACGATCCCATTTCGAATCAAATAATAAATCTTCATCAGTTTATTTCCATTTTGTTTCCAGATATCGAAGTCTTTTACAAATTGCCACATGCATCTCGATTCTTGCAGTCGACTTTCGCATGTTCCCCCGGAAATTCTGCAAAGTTGAAGAGTCTGGTGTTTCACTTATGGATTGTGGCACTGGGTCCGCCCTATTTTCTCTGGCATTGGTTTCTCGTCAGTTAAGGGAAAAAAATCACAATATCATATTCAGATTATTTCGAGCAATTAGTTCATGTTTGCCTTTGTTAGTGATTGGATTTATTAGAATGCTCCTGATAAAACAGACAGATTATCAAGTATTATAAAGAAAATGGAATTTTATAATCTTTTTAAATTAGAACCATGTTTCTGAATATGGTGTTCATTGGAACTTCTTCATGACTTTGAGTGTTGTGGCGTTTTTTTCTGCGTTCTTTGATTTTGGGAAAAAGGGTTTTTGGTATTTTGGATCTGCGATGATGATAGGATATGAGGCATTTTTGCAAATATTCGAGGGAAAGGATTTTATTTTAAATGCAGAAAGAAACACCTTTTTTGAAATGAATAGAGAGGGAATTCTAGGGATTTTCGGATTTTTCTCAATATATTTATACAGTCTTTCAGTGGGAAGAGAAATATATTTTTGTGAGCCAAACAAAGAAAAAAAATACTTTGCGGGGTTGTTCAAAGGTTTATTGAGGTAATTTTTGTAATGGTATTAGAATTTTAAAGTTTAGTTAAAGAAAGAGCATCGGAGGATGGATACTTTATTTTTTTTCATTAAATTTGCTGGGAAATGTTTCAAGAAGATTGGTTTTTTGTTTGTTTTTTGTTTAATTTTTTAAATTTATTTCAAGAATAACTTTCCTTATGTCCTTTGGATTTATTCAAATAACACAACGATTTTATTGATATTTTTGATTTTCGAGCATATTGAAACTTTCGAAACTACAAATATCATCATAAATGCAATTAATTACAATCAATTGCCATTCTTTTTGATAGTAACTGTTTTTCATTAAAAATAAAACATTTATGCAATTAATAGGCCAATCTTCTAACTGGTTTTGTCAATGTTACAATAAAAACATTATACACATCAAATTTTTGGGCTATTATAATATTATATCTTTATCTATTAGCGATCACAAGTATTTCTGTTATTTTATTTAAACTCAGAATCAAAATCAAATTTTGGTAAAAATTGAAAATAAATATGGATTTTTTTATTTGAATAAAACTTTTTCAAAAAAAAATCATAAAATTAGGAGTTATTAGACTTAAAATTTTAATTTATTTCGAATTTTTTTATTACCATAAAAACCATAATTTTCGTATACATTATTTTTCGTATTTTGTCCAAATTTTAAATATTCATTTTCCGCTTTTATCTGTAAGGAAAAAATAAAAAATTGCAAAAATAAAACACTTGAAATCTGAATAAAAACTCCCTTTTCAAATTCAAAAATTTTTAATTTTATTTCAAAAAACAAAAATAAAAATAAAAATGTTTATCTTTTTTTAGCCCCCAACAGGAAAACTAACTATGCAACAATCCAATCTCAGTACTCTTCTTTCTATAATTCCTCCACATTTTCATATAAAATTTAGAATGCACATTGAATACCTTAACTTCGAAATTCTTGGAAGGTGAAAATCAAACCTTTAATTGCGCTTTTTGTTTTGAATTTTGCCTACAATCCAAGCCAGAACAACTGCCGCCCATTCATGATGACCCTTCCCTCCAATGTTCTTGTGTCCATGAAGGTTCTAATCATTTCTAATGATATTTTAATTTTTGAAAAAAATAGAAAACGAGGATTTTTACAAAAAAACCCTTTTGAGTAACTTGGCGTCCTTCAACACTTTTTCTCTTGAGAAGAAAGCCCTTTTCAACTTATTTTTAGGCCACAAGAAGGAAAATAAGTCGATATTTGAAATGGCCTTTCCAAAAGACATCAGAGCCCTCGAAAAGGATTTTGAAAACCTCAACAGTCATAATTTCAAATGGTTGGATATCGAAATCGAAGAGATTAAAGCCCGTGGTAACTTCGTGAATCAATTCAATCAAGTTATAGACCCAATCTACTCCAACATCTTAAACACTCTTCCATTCGAGCAGCTTTTCCCTCTAAAGTTCATAGATCTGATCACTGATTATCCAGAATATACATTTGGTCAACCGATCTACAATGAATCTCTGAATTTCTTTACTTTCCTCATCGATTATTTCATCCGATTTTACCTACTCAAAGACCTTCAAACCTTTGATAAAATCGATTCCGAGTATATAGAGTTCTACACACCATTGGCTAGAGACTTCATATTCAAGAAGAATCAAGAAAATCGAAAGTTCATGGACAAATACTTTAACCAAAACTTCAATTTGCATAAATTTGCTGTAAAATTAGTTGAAAAATTCGTGGTGGGATGCACTTGGCGATGGATAGGAGGATCCCATAAGGCCCATATATATAGTGTGCAGATATGCAAGATTCTCATGGAGTATGGGTTATTGAATGATGATCAAATGGACGAACTGAAGACCATGCTTTATTCAAAGATTCAAACCTATAGAACTTTGGAGGATATTGTTGACAAGGATTCGAAAACCATTGATAAATTTTGGGTTGATATTTGGATCCAAGGTTTGAAGGATGTGAGAGAGTCTTATTGTTCTATCCTGGTTTTGATCATTTATCGGAAACAAGATGTGGAACTTCTAACAATGTTGAAGAGATTTTATAAAGAAAGCAAGGGTGATGATAAGGATAATAAGGCACTTCTGGCTAAAAAGTTAGAAAATGTGATCAAATTCAATAAATCTATCTTGTTTGAGGAGGAATTTGGAAAGAAGTTGTTGGATTTCCTCTTGAGATATATTTTGTCTCAAAATAAAGTGGGAGGTGAAGTCCTAACAACAAAGAAAATTGAGTCAATATCAGATAATTTCCTTCATATTTTCTCCAACATAGAAGACCCTTACCTTTATTCCATCAAAATGATCAGAGAACAAGATTATCAAGTCTATATGCAAGAAGAAGCCTCACTCTCTGCAAATCCTTTAAATGAGCCAATTTTTTCTGCGAGCATCTCCATAGCCAAAATTCTGAACAATATCACCTATGGGAACTTCCTTTATAATACTGAGGAAATCGTTCTTGAGGTCGAGAAAATTTTCGATAATTTAAACCAAGCTTTAGATTTCGAAATTGAAGTGAAATCCTTTGATTTCGGCAAGAAAAATCAGAACTCGGCCCAGAGAATTTTATTGAACTCAAATTTAATGATAAACCTATTGAATTTGGTATGTCTTTTGGATTTCCAATCAATTCAAAAAGTCGAGATAATGCAGAAGTTCTCATTACTCTTCCAATACTTCCTCCTGAACAACACAGAAAACCATTGCATTTTCCTTTCTTTTCAATATCTGTTTTTGATTTTCGATTCTCTTTATCTTTCTTTTCCTTTTGATACATTAGAGATGTTTTCTGATGTTTTTAGCAAATATTCAGGTGTGATGTTGATGAAGGAATTTCTTCTTGAAGAATTCCTCACTAAATTTGAGACGGATCATGATAAATTCAACAACCCTGATGGTTATGCGATGATTTCGAAATTAATTGATATCCTCGCTAATTTCATCAATATCAAAGGAAACAAGATATTCACCTACATCCCTGAATATGATATTCGGATCGCAGAATCTCTGACTACCAAAGAACAATTTTTCAAATATGAAGAACTTGAAGTTCTCTTAAAAGACCCCCAAGATAATGAAAATAAATTGATTCTTTTCATGAATGCTTTAAGCCTGATACAAACTTCCACAGCCTTTAGATTCACAGAACTTGTCTATAAATTTCTCAATGATTTCTTGCCGATGGAAGATCTAAAAATTTTGATCCAATTATGTCAGAAAAACTTGAATTATCGATCGATCCTCTTCGATTTATATGCCAATATTCATGTTGATTATAAGAACCACCTTCTAGATGGACGTGTGAACCATTATCATACCAAACCAGCTGATATGCAATATGAAGAAGATCCTTATGTGGATAAAAATTATGATTTCACAGTCAATTTCTTTAAAGAGGAAATCGAATTCTTATTGGAACATTGGCAAAATTATAGCTCCAATCCAGATTTCAATGAGCAGAATTTCCTAAAATATGCCAATTGTTCTGTTTTTTCAGCAATCATGAAATTAGTGAGCTATTTCATGGTCATCAAAGAGGAGGATCTTGGAAAATTGAATAAATATATTGATTGTTTAGAAGAATTCCAAAATTTCCTCATGGACAAAAAAAAGGAGTTCTTTAAAATGTACACCCTAAAAGAACAAGATCTCGATTCTCCAATGAAAAAAGAACTTGAGATACAATTATCCAGGACCTCAGAAAAAAAGAAAATTGATAAATTAAGAATCGTGGGTTATTGTAAAGTGATTTTCGAGACCTGCCAAAAAATCATTAGTTTTGTCCCGTCTTCGGGCGAGACCAAAAGACAAATAAGAAAGTTGATTTCATCAAAAACTTTGATTGAAAAAACATCAAAGGCATTAATCAAAAGCCAGAACTTTTCCAACCGTCTTCAGATCAGAAAAGAGAATTTGCAACAAATGACAATTAAAGAGAAAAGTAGCAAAAGCCACGAAAAATTCAAGGTCATAATTTCCGTAGCCAAATTTTATGAAAAGTATAAGATGACCAAAATGAGTGTTGATGGAGAAAAGAACATTTATATAGCTAGTTTGAGTGACACATCGCCAGAAATGACTACTTTGACTTATAATTTATGTAGCTTCATTTATAATCAAATTAGCAGAAATTGGGAGTTAGCATATAAGAACCAACAATATAATTTGATTGCATGTCTTTGCAATTCGTTATTCATTTCCACTTCTTCCATACAGAAAAATCTATATCAAGTCATCATGGATAGCGGTAATAACATTTTTTTAGATAATGTATGGACTGAAATGAAAAACAATTTCCTTTATTTGAAGTTCAAGACCAGTATCGACAAATTCTGGAATGAGACATTTACCAAGACCATAATGCTCTTGCAATTTCATCAATTCTTATGCGAAGATAATAATACAGAATTCAAAGAGATGTTCGGTAATCAAATCTTACCTAATGATACGATTGATAGAGTTCAGAGATGGACCACTATTTTCCAAAAGTTATGTGAAAATTGTGATTGGCATAAAAATTATGAACCGAATGAAATTTGCGAATATCAACGATCCAATAGACCGCATTTGATCCCTCTTGCAACAAAAACATTCGATAATTTGGCTGAATTATGCACTGGTCCATGTCTGAAAAACCAAAAAAAAATATATACCTACATTTATGATAAATATAATGGGGTTCTTCAGAGATATTGGAGGGATCCTGATACTGAATATTATAAGATGAAGCTCGCCTTGATAGAATTTATCGGCACAATGTCAGAAGGTTTAGATCCAGACGTCGTGAACTATCAAACGACCAATTTCGATTTGAAAAAAATCAACACAATAATGATAAATAGCTTGAAGCAACTTTACTATTGCAAAGGTCTGAAGCAGAAGTTTACAGGCAAATTTATTAATGAATATGAATTAAAAATGAGCGATTTCGATAAATTGATCCATTATTTTGAAACTAATATGGAATTCAGCAGACATACATTGCTCGCGATATGCATAAAACTGTTTTCTTATATAAAGATGTTCACATCAGCCAAATCGAGTTATGCAATTTTTTGCAAAGAAAGAGAAGATTTAATTGCGATTTATGAGAAAAAGAAAACACTTGTTTACAAATCAATCACAGAAGAAGAGCTCTTAACCTATAAATTTCTCAATAAAATTTGCATTAAGGTGGAAGTTTTATATGGGGGTAATTTGATCAATTATTATTTCCAAACCTTAGCCAAAACCTTTTATTTGTCACAAGCCTCCAAGCAAAATTTTCTCAATGATGCGGATAGATCCTCAGGAGAAACGAAGGTCTCCTATTTATTATCCAGTATTAAATATTTCGAGATTGAAATGGACCATAATGAGAACAAATATAAAAACTTTTACGTCTTTTATCGTGTTTTCTCAAGCAAAACTGTGTATATCCTTGAGTTATTGTGTCTGTTGATTTGTCTTGCTATCAATGGTATTCTCCTAACCAGTTTCCATGATATGGCTGGATTAGATGCTGGTTATTTGTATACCATCACAGCTTTGGGAACCTTTGAAATCATAGTGTCTGTTATTTCAGTTCTAAGTTGGTCATTTCTCAATTATAATTTAATTCGTAAAATCAATCGAGAGAAATATAAAGCGAAATATGCGTGGAAAGAAGAGATGAAAATTTGGGATAATATCATCACTGATGTTTGGCAATCATTTTTGACTCAAAAATTGGTGGTCGTTTTCCTATTCCATATTATAATGACATTCTTGGGACTTAATGCGTCCTATGCATTCTTTGGAATTGATCTTTTTACTGTGGTTAGTCTTTTCCCTATGATGCAATATATTATTAAATCTGTCACAGAACATGGATCTCAACTAATAAGCACTTTGATTTTAGCTGCTATTATCATGTTTGCTTATGGTCTTTTCGTGCATATTTACTTCATTGACAGTTTGTCTCCAGATTTTAGAGAAAATTGCTCATCGTCTTTAGCTGAATGTTATTTCTTGGTTATTAACAAAGCTTTCAGAAATGGAGAAGGTATTGGAGGATTACTAGATATTCCTTTTTTTGGAACTGGAGGAGGTGATGGTTTATATTATGGGATATTAATTTTGAACTTGAGTTTCTTCTTGCTTATTAACACTGTGTTTTTAAACATTATTTTGGCCGTTTTGGTTGATACTTTTTCAGAATTAAGAGGAAAATCGGATGAATATAGTAAGAAAATATTTTCAAATTAAATAAATTATATGTTTTTTTAGAATATGACAGCCAAAAAAGATGCTTCATTTGCCATAAAGAGAAAAACACCTTTGAAAAGGCTGGAATAAACTTCGATTTTCATAGGGGAGAAGAACATTGCATATGGAAATATGTTGATTTCTTAGTCTTCATGAACCAAAAAACCAAAAAAGATTGCAATGGAGTGGAGGATGAAATATACAATTTGATTAAGGCCAATAAAATTGATTGGTTTCCTTTGGGAAAATCTTATTCTTTGAGTTCTTCATTATTTGATTTTTTTTTTATAATGCTTCAACCAATTTCTTTTTGAATAGGTTTGAAAGGGGAGCAAGAAGATGACGGAGATAAAGATGAGATCATATTAAAAGGAGTCAATAAGATTTTGAGCGAAATGGCGGAGATGAAACTAAAACTTAAGGAAATAGAAGCCAAAGTTATGTAACAAAGAAAATTAAAAAAAAAAAGACAAATTAAAAAAAAAACCAAAACAAAGAGAAATAAAAAAGAAAATGAAATGAAATTTATTGGGAAATATTTAAATAGAAAGAAATACAAAAGCAAACTCAAATTTATTAATAATATATTTTATTTCTGTCTGTTTTTAATGAAATAAAAATTAAAATAGCTTAGTTTTCTGTTACGGTAATTAAAGTCTCAAATTTTTTAGAAAAATAAATTGCATTTTTAAGCTTCTGCCTTTTATTTATATGATCAAAATTAAGATTTAACGAATGAGAATGGAACCCTGTGAAGCTATTTTTTATAAGTCAACACATTTCCAGAAAAACTGAAAACACAATTTCTATTTTTTTATAAGTTCTTATGGCAAAAAATTTTTTATTAAGGTGAAGGATTAGGTTGTCCGCATAATCCACAGGCTTTGGGGCAAGCTTGTTGGACAAAAGAACTGCAAAACGGAGCACCTCCACTTGGTGTAGTGCAATAAGCTGGTTGGGGTCGAGCACATGCTGGATTAGGGCCAGGCACAGTGTTTCCACCGATGCCACCTGTGCCTGGGGTTGGGATTGGGGTTGGGATTGGGGTTGGGGTTGGGGCTGGGATTGGGGCTGGAATTGGGGTTGGGGTTGGGGGACCGCTGCTGCCGCCACTTATGCCATTATGTTGGTTATTGTTGTTGTTGGAGTTGTCAAAAATCAAGTCATCATCTCCTCTGACATTTGACACAAACATTATTGTAATCACGAAAAAACACAGGAAAAAATATTTGAAGTTGATCATATTATCAAATTTGAGAAATTATTATAAAATTTTATGCCTTAACATGGTTATATAAAAAATTTGATGATTGTACCTTTTTATAAAACTTTCTAAACAACTTTGTTTAAATTAAGAAAAATTTAAATTTTTTTATTCTTTAATAAAATTCAAAATTTTTGTATATATATTTATCATTTGAGATATCTCAAAACTTTTGCAGGTGTTAAACCTCAAAATTTTCTTTTCAAACTCAAAAATGATCGATTTCGGATGCACGACCATTTTATGAATATCTTTATATTGTGAAAATAGCAACTTTTCTTTCTTCTCAATCTCAATGACCAAAATCCCATCATATTTTACTCCCAAAAAATTAACCGATTTCGGAAATTCATTATTCTTGTAAATTTCTGTTTCAAAAAAAGTCACACCAAAAAACTCATTTTTTTGCATAATTTGAATGAAATTCATCTCCAGCATATTGCGTTGACTTATATCATCTACTTTCTGCTTTTCTTCTAATTTTTCACCCAATTTCTTCCATTTTTTCAAAATCATCGTGTTCCAAAACTCATGAGTTTTTTGTTTATAAATTTCTTCGGGAATCACCCTTTTGATTTTTGTCAAGCAATCAAAAAAGTTTATATTTTCATGAAGATTACCATATAATTCAAAGCCATAAAAAGCTGCCACCAGACTATATTCATTAAAAGTTAAAGGATATTTGGCTTGGGCTACGTCATTAAAAGTCTGATAGGCTAATAATCTGGTTCTGATGATATCTTTTGACCAATCGTTTTTTTCAAAATCTTTTTGAAGAAAGATGTATTTTTTAAAAATCAAACTGATTTTTCCTTTGAAAAGTTCCTTCACATTCAAAGAATGCTTGATCTTTTTTGCGATTTTCCTCAGGAAACCTAAGGAAGATTCTCTCATCTCATTAAATTCTTTCTTGAACATGAATTGAAATAATACTTCATCATCTTCCAATAGTTTATATTGATCCCCAGAATCAAAAATGTAAAGTTTGAAATCTTCATAAAAGTGCAATTTTATTTGTTTTGCCACCAGCTCACAAGCTTCTAAAGCAGTCGTTGTTTGAAGAATCCTTATCTTTATCAGAGAATTATCCATTAAACGCACATCGACTTCTCTAATTATTTGTTCTTTTTCTGCAGAAAAAAAACCAATGATATTCTTTTTCTTCTCGTTACTTTCCATCAAAATTTTCGACATACTTGTCAAATTATCATATTTTCGAAATTTCTTCCCTTTTTTCTCCGGCGTATTTGGTAATTTTTCCTCTTTCTTTTCATATGATATCCTCACCAAACTTTGATTGGATAAATTCAAAAAGAAATCTGATGGGAGATTCAGGAACTTTAAGATCAAATCTCCATTGTTTCTTATTTTTTCATTTCTTATCACTGTTAACAGGAAATTCTCAATTAAAATCTTGCGTGATTCAATTGTTTTCGTTTTTTTATAAAAAATGCTCACTCTTTCCATCAGAGGCAATGCAATATTTGGAAATTCTTTCTGAATTCTTTTGTACAAATCATAAATTTCACTATAGTTCATATAGATCCTTTGATCGTAAAAGAATGTTTTGATCTCGATCACATATACCATTTGTCCCAGAAAACCTTCGAAAAACCGTTCTTCAGTTCCAATAACATTAACTTCTAGGTTCATTTCAGGATCCAAACCAATCTTTTTATTAGATATGCGAGAATTTGATTTTATAGCTATGACCTTATTCTCGAATATAACCCTCAAATTTTCTATTATGTCATGAAATATTTTCAGATATTTATCTTTATTTTCACAACTTCCGGATAAAAATGTCACGCATTTATTCACACCATGTAAACTGAAAAGATCAGAGAAATATTTAGTATTTTGTAGATTCTTCACTGAGCTGTTTTCATCCAAAGAAATATAAGTCAATAGCCGCTCATTGCTTAAAAAGCCCTTATGTTCAGTTATCAGAATCAGATCTGTCATTATATATACAATAGTTGGAGCTGATGTGGCATTCAAGAGAATTTCAAAGGGCTCCTCACATATGAAATCCCTTTTCGCATCTAAAATCAAAAGCTCTTCTGAACCGAAAAGTCGTTGCAATTCAAAAAGTTTCAAGTTTTTTATGCATTTATTCATTTTCTGATTATTTTCCATATTTATATCAATGAATTTCGTCAGACTCTTCTGTAGATTCTCATAATCAGGATGAGAGATCTCTGTGTATTTCAACAAATCTTTCATAAATAGCACATAGCGACAAATCCTCTGCACTGGCATAATTAGAAACGATGTTAAATCCTGATCATTTAATAAAGAAGTGTATTCCTTCTGTTCCAAGAAAATCCGTATTTTCTCAGATTTTCTCTTGTTTTTTTCAAGAAACTTCATATTTCCTTCAAATTCCTCACAGTAAATGAAATAGAGCTTGAAAAATGGCAAAAACTCTAAAAAAATAGGACCAAAAAGCGAAAAATTGGAATAGGAATTAAATTGCTTTCTGATTTTTTGATGAAATTTTTCATGTAGGGTTTTAATCGACTCCAAATTAGAGAAAATTGTCAGGAAATCCTCTCTTTCATTAAAATTGATCTCTATTTTCTTGTCTTTAATAGGCAAAATGATGTTATTTATTATCAAATTCAAATGGTCAATATAATTCATTTCGGTCTCTACTATTTCCTTTAAAATGCTTTTTCGGTATTTTAATTTCTTTAAAGATTTTTTGAATTTTTGAAGGTTCTCGAACTTTTTGAAGAACTTCTGGATTTTGAAAGCAAACACATCTAATTTGTCTTTTTTATCTTCATAATCTTTATATCTTCCAGTTATTTTTCCTTTTATTGGATTCATTAATGTTTCTAAATTGTAATTTATATCAGAATGAAGATCGATTTCTTGAAATTATTTTCATTTTTATTATTTTATTGAAAAATTACGTGAGTTTTCTGGAAAAATTGTGGTTTTGGAGCAATGGAAGGAATTTTTCGATGGTGAATCTTGAAAAAATGAAAAAAAAATAAGTAATTTTATATGGAAGACTTAGATAAACCTGGTAGTTTTTTGAAATTCAGAAAATCCTCATCGTTGAGATTATTGATCAGACTTTGAACTGTTGCCAATGAAAGCGAACTCATTTCGGAAAAGTATCGGTTAAATTCATTTGAATTTGAAATTAATTATTTTCTCTGTTCACAATTAAAATTTGCAAAAAAAAAATGAATATTTTGCCTTTGAAAAAAAATATTTTTTATTACCGTAATTTGTCTTTTTTTAACCAAAAAAATGAGATAATTTTTTTTTACAATTTGACAAAAATGGCTGTTTTATACAAGCAATTCAAAATATGGTTTTCAAAATAATATTTACCAAAATGGAATAAAACAAAAAACACAAAATTCTTTATAATTTTTCTTGTTTAAGTAAAAAAATGAGATAATATTTTGTTTTGACTATTACAAAAATGGCTGTTTATATAATAATACAAAAAAAAATGGTTTTCAAATGAATATTTACCAAAATGGATAATAAACAAAATTCCCTTATTTTCTTCTAAATAAGCCTTCATAACTATTCTTTGGATAATTTATGTTGTAATTTTCCTTGTCTTCATAACAAAAATTGTTCTCCATTTCTTGCATCTTCATCTTATTATTATTAATAATATTCGTTTTTTGCTCAAATCCAATAGTTGGGTAATGCAAAAATAAATTTCTTTTTCCGAAATTCTCAAATTCTCCTTTTTTTTCTTTCAATACCACATTTTTTTCTTTTTCAATGAAACATGAATTGTTATTTTCTTTTCCAGAGCAAGAGTATTTTCTATAATCTCCCCAATCCTGCTTTGATAAATCGATGTCTATAATTCTTCTATTGGTATTTATCAGCTCTAAATTAATTTCTTTTCGAGGACTTGAACCCATAATTTCTTTATTGATCTCTAGGGCTTTTGAGCCTAATTCATTCGAAAATAAAATTTTGTCTCTCATTTGAAAGGCTTCATTGAAACTAAGTCTTTTTGCAATATTGTTTTTGGAATTGTTGCATGGGCTGTAAAATTGAGTGGGAGTGTCAAGAAAGTTTGGATAAATGGATTCATAATAATGAGCTTTCAAGAGGTCGATTTTTTTCGAGAAGTTTTGCAGACTGATCAGATATAATAACAACAAGATTATTAAAAGCAAGAAGCAAATGAAGAGAAAATAAAGCATTGGGGTTCTAAAGTCTATTATTTTGTTCGCGTTGCCAAATGAAAAATTACAAATTTTATGAAATTCAGAAAATTTATTCGTTAAAAACAGAATTCATTTGATAAGGATTAGTGGAATAAATTTTATCTATAGTTTGTTGTTTTTATCTCAAAAATATTAAAACAATAAAATTTGCTTCCCAATATTTTATTTTTCATCTCACTTTTCTTTTTTAGCTTTCATAAGAAAAATTTAAGTGTTTTTCTATTCCCTAAAAATTGGAATCCAGGTAAATATTCAATTAAATCTTTTTTATTTTTTAACTAAAAAAAAACCCAATTCATAAATATATAATCCTATTTTAAAAAAATTGAAATAATGCTTTTCATATTTCCAAATAAATAAATTAAAAACAATTTAAATCAATGATTTAGGAATTGAGATTTAAAATCAAAAACAAATAACCATTTTTTCTTATTGATTAAATAAAAATCTTCTGATTTCTATTATTTTAAATTTTAATTATTATTAAAATATCATTTATCTTCTTCTAATTCCATTTGAGCTGTTAATTGTTTTCAAACTATCATTTATTTCACGAAAATACAAAAAAACTGAATGACATAAATTAATTTAAAACATTTGATCATTTTTTGCCATAAAATCTATTCTTCAAATTTTGTACTTCTTCCTCTTTTTCTTGAATTCTTCCTCGTAAACTTTCAATTTCTGCGAAAAAAACCACAATCATCGCGTTTTGCTCTTGATTCTTTTGAACCAGCTTATGATTTTCCAAATAATTGTTTCTCAAATTGCCAGTTTCTATCGTAAGTTCCTCCATATTTTTCGTCAATTTCATGTTTTCGCTCTTAAAAAACTCCATCTTCGAATTTTCACCTGTCAAATTTCTAATAATTTCATTGAGTCTATCGCTTTCACTTTTATAAATGTTTATTTGGTTTTCAAATTCCATTCTTTGGTTTTTCGCAGCGAGACTTTCTTCCAAACTTTGGGTTTTCAACTGCTTGATTTTCACTTCTTCCAAATTATTTTTTTCATTTGTGATTTGTATTTCTAGTCGATGGTTATTTTCCTTTAGATTATCAATTTCCAAGGCTTTGCTTTTAACCATAGAGTTCAATTTCACATTATCATCGGTTAAATAATAAATTTTATCTTTGAATTCTTTGACCTTTTCTGATAATTGGCTCAACTTCAAATATTTGGCTTTCCAATCCTCTATGACATTGAATTTGTTCTTTAACAGATTATTGATGTTTTCTAATTCAAAGGTCAATTTCGAAATTTTATCTTCATCATCCCAAGTTTTTCTTTGTAACTCCTCATAAGAAAAATTCAATTGTTTATATTTCGTCTTCCATTGTTCCAATTCGTAGTTTTCTTGTTCCATGGAATTTCGCATCTTTTCAATTTCTTCCATTTTCTGCTCCAATAAAAAACTCAGCTTTTCGTTCTCTTTAATCAAAACGTCCATTTTTTCCATCAATTCATTAGATTGTTCTTCGCTCAAGCCCCCTATTTGTGAGTTTTTTGGCACTCCAGCTTGTTTGGTTTTTTCTTGGCGTTCTTCCTTATTTTCATTCAGGAATTTACTGAACATTTCATCCTTAAATTCAAGCTTTTTCTCGAGTTCTGTAGCTTTTTGCTTCCAGTTCTCAAGTTCCATCCTTAATTCGTTGTTTATATTTTCGAACTCTAGAATTTTCTCATTCATGGTCGCATCGATTCGAGTGAAGGAATTCTTCCAAGATTGGATTTCCTCATTTTTTTGAGTGAGTTCTTCATGAAGTCTCATGTTTTCTCGAATAACAGCATGGAGTCTCAACTCATTTTCTTCTAATTTTATCACAAATGTTGGATCTTTAATATGTCGTTCCAATTGGGAGCATTTAGATCTCAACCTATCGTTTTCTGTCTTCAATAAATAGAGAGTTTCTGTGTCGTTTATGACCCTTCCCTGTAAATATTGTGTGTTTTCAGAATCATTGATTTTTGTTGGGCTTAAATAACGGATTGGGGTCGAGTTTGACATTGAATAATTCATTGATCGGAGAGGAGAATGATAAATATGATGGGTTTCAATGGGGTGATAGGTTGGTTGGAAAATTTTCTGTGTATATGAGGCTTCAGAAAGTTTGGGTTGTGGACTTTTATGGTAATCAGGAGTTTTGGGGGGTGCACTATTTGTTAAGGGGAAAGAAGGGGCAGTTTGATTCATGAAGGAATTTTTTTATTTATCCGTTTGAAAAATTAAAAGCAGAAATTTTTTTTTTTATTCATGAAAAGAATAAGGAAAAGATGGAGGGAAAAAAAAAATAGATGTTCTTAAAAAACAGAAGTATTTAAAATATGTTCCAAAAAAATAGAAAAGCGAATTTCCTGAAAAAAAAAAAAATGTAGAAATGAGATTATTAAACTTTTATTTTTCTCACTAAACAACAAGAATTATTTTGTTTTTAATTTTTGCTTTTCTTATTTCCATTTCATATGTTTTTTTTTTAGGTATTCCAATTTCTT
>Ga0302186_10002125_pt1 | contig 15542 bp, 18 predicted proteins | sample II_Bog_E1_2_FD_198782 | JGI IMG/M metagenome (GOLD analysis project Ga0302186, IMG submission 198782) | Peat permafrost microbial communities from Stordalen Mire near Abisko, Sweden - II_Bog_E1_1 | ecosystem: Environmental > Terrestrial > Soil > Wetlands > Peat | place: Sweden: Abisko... | reverse complement strand
TTTCTCTAATTTGTTCAGATTACCAATATTTTTCGACAAGTACTTCTTAATTTATTTTTATATTTGATAAATAATATTTTTAATCAGGTCTCAACCAATGCCTCCAAAAAACGGTTTTGTCAATTTCGATGTTTGACACATCCAACCCCTTGGTTTATGAAGTCAGTTTTTCTACTACATTTGATAATTTTAACCAATACATCCAAACCTATTCAATTATAACTATCCCCTCATTTTCTCCCACAGATTTCAATTATACTTTAAGTTTCGATACAACCAACCAAAATTTCTACATTAACATTATAACATTGAAAGCATTTGTGAATGGACCTTTGTTGACATATAACTTTAATATTAATGATTTCTTTCTCTTACAGAATAATTTCATTATGCCAACGAAATCCGCTTCTATACAATTAACTGAATATTATCCTATCTCAGAGAGCGCCGCAAAAACCGCTGCTGCTCTCATTTCCCAAGCTGCAACAATCCAAAGTGTAACTTCAGGCATCGGTTATTCTACTGCTATGTTTTCATCAGGTTCTGGAGTACTCGCCCAAGGACTCATGCTTCAAGAAATGATTTTTTTGTTGAAATTTGTAAATATTAACTACCCTCCCATCGTGAAGCAAATGTTTGATAGCAAAAACACTAGTCCTACTTTGATTTTTTACTTTACTTTCGTTGATGATTCAAGGGATTCCGTTGTTGTGCCAAGCTTATTCCAATATTACCATGTTTCAGTATATTTTTTGAACAACATTGGTGAAGCTATATGCGAAATGTTTGCAATAATGGCAGTGGCCATTTTGTTATTAAATGTTACTCCCTATAATAAGGAAGAAGAAAAGGTGAAACCTAGCGTTGTAAAGAAAATCCTCATATTTTTAAAATATGCTCTGGTGTGGGAGACTACATTGTTTTACGTTTTTATGAATTTGCAAAAATTGATTTTTTATATCGCTTGCAGTTGGATGTTCCCCCCCATAAATTCTGCGAATGCTTTAGTGAATTTTTGTTTTGCTAATGTTAGTGGATTCATTAGCATCTTTTGGCTATTACATTTAATTGAAAAAATTAGGGTTTGCCAACAATTTAAGTTAGATAAAATTAAAGGCACTCCTTTGAAAAATGGCGGCATTATGGAAAAGTCAATTTCTTCCACTGTGAAAACTAATAAAAGCCAAATCTTCCCCTCAGATTCTCCTTCTCTCTTAATGTCTCCAAATATTAAAGATAAAGATTTTCCAATGCAAGCATCAACACCACCAAAAACGTTTCATAAGGATAATAAAGAAAATACTGATGGAAAAATTTATGGAAGAACTTTTGGAACTTTGCATTTTGCTGACCATGAAGAAGACCAATCGAGTTTGGAAATCTCATCAACATCAAAAGCATCAAATATTTTAATTCAGAATTCAGAAACTAGTATTCATGAGAAATTCATCGATAAAATCAAAAGGTGTTTTGGCGCTTTTTCTTTGAAAAACATTAAAAAGTTTCTTTTTGAACCAAAAGACCCCCGAGTGTATTTGAGAAGATATGAGATTTTGCATGTGGAGTACAAATTCGAGGGATCCATGCATAAATATTATGCGTTTCTCTATTATGCTCGTCAAGGATTGTTGAGTATTATGGCAGTTATGCTTTATCAATACCCTTTAATTCAAATTATAACACTCAATGTTTTGAACATCTCATTTGTGTTCTATACTATTTTTGCAAGACCTTTCACAACGATTTATTCGTTGGTGGTTTGTTCGATAAATGAATTGATTACTGAAACAGCCATGTTCAGTGCATTGATAATTGGGATTTTTGATCACATTGGAAACGACGATTATCAACAAAGAATGCTGTTGGGATGGATCATCATTTTTGCCAATTTAATTTTGTTATATTGGGTAATGGCAACTGGGATTTTTAGACCAATTGCTTTTGGGATTTATCATGCTTGGCAAAAAAGAAATAATTTAAATAAAATCCATAACTTATCAAAGAATTAGGCTGGTAAGTTACTTAATAATAAATGAATGAAAAAAAAAGAGTAAATTTCACAATTTTTAAAAGATGAATTTTTAAAAAACTTTAAATAATTTCTAATTATTTTATTTATTTCATAAAGAAACAAGGAATCCTCCCCAAGAATCCAAAAATAAATTGGCCAAAAAAAATCCGTTATTTTAGACACAATTTTTATTTTTCCAAAAAAAAAGTCCAAAATAATTTAATTAAAAAAGTCAAAAAAAAAGTTTTAAAAAAAATTCCAAAAATATTCTAAAATGATTTTTTCCAAAAAAATTCCTTATTTTAAATCTCGCATTCTTTAAAAAACTTTCAAAAATCTTATTTGAAAATTATTTATTTTATCTTTTGATAAAACTTATTATTTTCGAAATTTTTTTCCCGATGAAAATTTTGCCCTAAATTAAAAAAAATAAAAATCCAATCTAAAAAAAAAATAAAAAAGTTCTTTCAAAATAAAAAACAAGATATCATTCAAACCGCCCTATGCAACCTTCCCCTTCAAAAGACTCCGCTTATATCAACCATGAAATGCAGGATGCGATGCAATGGCTCAACGAAACCAACTATTGGTGGTTTTATATGTCGACTACCGATCTTTTAGATGATGAAGATCTGCCACTAATCAAGCGTTCGTCTGTTTTAATAGGACGAAACATCCTGCTTTCTTTGGCTTTGGGTGTGACTTTGAATGTCCAAATCAAAAGAATCCCCAAAATCAATTTTTTAAGTTGGAATAGGGTCTTGAGATGGGCTTGCAGAGTTCCAATATTAGTCGCTCCTTATTTTCTGATCTTTCACAGAAGCCTTGAAAAAGAATATAGCAATTTGTTGGGATTCCATGTGAAGTATTTCAAGAGGGTCAGGGGATTTCAAAGAACAGGAGATATGAGATATTTGGACCCGAAAGGCAAAATGATGCAAAAAATGATGTAAAAATTAAGAAAAGGAGAGTTTTTTTCCATTAGGTTTTATTATTTAATGTTAAGAAAAGTGCCTATTTCCTTTATACAAACCAAATTTTTTTGATAAATTTAGGGGAGGGTATTTTTCTTTTTAAATAGAGATAAATGCATAGATTTTATGTATATAAATGTATATATATGTGCCTATAAAATTTTGTTTATTCACACACGCATATATTTTTTTATGTATGTTTTTATCCATATTTGTATATATATATATGCATAAATATTATATATACATATGTAAATATTTATCAAAAAATATCAGGCTAAATTTTTAGCTTTTTACCTGATTTTTATAAAAAAAGAAGAACCAAACTTGCAATAAAAATAATTTCACAAGAAGTAAAAATTATTAACAAATACTACACCTCCAGAATAGCTCATGCTGCCTTCAGAAAAATACCAAGAATGTGAATCTCCTGAGTACAACCACGACTATCTCCCTATCCAAATGCAACGTAACAACAGTTATGACAAACATGAAATTGAAGAAGTCCAAAACATGTTAGTGGACAGATTTAAAATAAAACTTAGACATATCGCCACTTTACCAAATTATGATGCTGAGGAGGAGCAGAAACATGAAAAACCTTCAATAAAGCCGAAAAGACAATTGAAATTAGTCACAAATGCCAAAATTGTTGAAGATGACATGGAGAAATCGAAGTCTTTCAGTCCACAACCCAACACGAATCATACCAGCTCGATCAAAATGCACCTTAACTTCTTTAGTTTTTTCCCGATGAAGTCGATGAAAAGAACTAACTCTTTACCTCAAAATGACGAATATCATTATTGTGAAGATTTTTTTGACGTTACAACGAAGAAGGGAAGCTTGAAACATCAACAAGATAAAGTATATTACTTTCTTTAGCATTTTTATTATAATTTCTAAAAACTCATATTTTTCAATTTTTTTTGCAAATTTTTCTGAATATATGTTTTTTTTATTTTTTACTTGAATTTAATAATTTATGAACTTTTCTCTGTTGAATTTATTTATTTTAGGTCTTTTTTATTAAAGTTTTTACCATTTTTTTAATAGTTTACTGTTTTCATCAACAATGATAAAATAAAACCCCGGCTAGAATTGTTCTTCGGAGTCTTTGATGGTCACAGGACCTCCACAGTTTCCGAATTCCTCAGTGATAACCTGATAAAATATATCCAAAACAACAAATATTATGACACAGACACCGAAAGAGCCATAAAAGAAGGTTCTAATTATTAAATTATTTACATTTTCTCATAAATTTAGCTTTTTTGAAACTCGATGAGGAGCTTTTAAATTACCAGAAGAAAATGAATTTAGAAGGGGGAAGCACAGCTCTCTGTGCCTTAATCAAGGAAAATGAATTATTTGTAATAAATATCGGAGATTCCATAGCAGCCTTGATAACTGATGGCAAAATACAGAAAATTAATGAGGAACACAACACAAACAATGAGAAGGAAAAAATTCTTATGGAAAAGAAAGGAGCTTTGATCGTAAAAATTAAAAATGCTTTCAGAATTATGGGAGAAATCTCTGTGACGAGATCTTTTGGAGATCGAACTTATAAGGAGTATTTGACTTGCGATGCGGATGTATATAAATATGATCTCAGAGATTTCGAAAAGGATGGGCTTCTTTTTCTCGGGTCAGATGGCTTTTGGAATGTAAAATTTTTTTAATAGTAATTTCATTTTTTTGTGGATAATTTAATATTTTTTTTGTATCTTATTTTATGGAAAAGTAAATATTCATCATTTTTCATTATAATTTTTTTTTAGATCTTGAATTATTAAATAAATTATTTTTTTTATATCATATTTTTTTGAATCATTATTAAATAAACATCATTCTTTGTTGAAATAATAGCTGTCGTCTTTAGAGAAAACGTTGGCAAATCATAAAAAATGGAAATTTGAAAACCAAAACAAATTTGATGGGACCACAGAATTTTTGATGTCCGATATATTTCTGAATTTCGAAAACGTGAAAAAGGATAATATGACATTGGCATGCATTGATTTGGCCAAAATCTACAAAATGTTAGGAAAATACAAGAGAAAAGGTTCAGAAGATGAAATTCTGTTGAAGAAAAGCTCAACTACCATGATAGACACAACGAATAGTTTGTCAAATTCTCTTCCAGAACATAATAAACGTTTTTCAATTGCAATCACAACGACGACTAAGGAATAAACTTTTTACTTTTTTAAAGTTACATTTTTTTAATGGTTTTTTTTTTGGTTCAAAATTTAAAAAAAAGCCAGGCATGAAATTTTTCGTTTCTAAAAATTTTATTATTTGTAATTTTTATTGATTTTACAAATTTTCCTTTAAATCATTAAAAAACATATATTTTCTGAATTTTTTTTTTGAATTCATTAAAACTTTAATTTTCTTAATCATTGTTTTTTGTTAAAATCTCCTTATGAACAATCCTGAACTGATCACCCCCAATCTCAAAAACGAATTCCCCTTCGATGCAGATAATAATACTAGTCTTATGACTTTTGACCGATACAAATCCATTGAAAATCCTTCCTCAGGTCAATACTTTCTAAAATCTTCATCAATTATTCCATTATAGCTTTCCAACAAAAAAACTTCCTTTTTCCTCCTCCAGTTAAAACCCCCTTTTTTTCCCCAAATAAAGAAAAAACTCCAACTGACAATCAAATCAATCCTGAAAAAATTGGGTGGAGACCTAGAATGACGACCAGAATTCAGAGCGTGATAAATTTTTTCAAAAAAGGCACCTCAAGCCGAAACGTAACAGAGTCAAATTCTGCGGAGAAACAAGATAAGAAGGGGGGCAGCTCTAAATTTTCATCAAAAATTACCCGGAGCAAAAATTTTCTATCAATCGTCTTTTTCGTGAAGAAATTCATTGAAATTTTGAAGTCCTATAGTTTGCATCAAAAAATCATGAGATTGACTGAATATCATTATCAGATCATTGATGATAAGGCGTTTGTCAATATTCAACATGGGGAAAAAGCAGCAGAAAAAATAAAAATCACAAGGCCATTTCAAGACTTATGGGAACGAACAAAGCGCAATAGAAAACTTATTAGGAATCTCAAGAGAATCAAAGGGTTTTTTGTTTATGTGAATGATATTTCGTGTGGCTTTTTGGAAAAATACTTCAAAGTTTTTTCGCCTGAAAATAATATGAGGATATCATGGGATTTCGTAGTGTTATTTGCCTTGATCGTCAATATATTTTATATACCTTTGGATATTTCATTTGACTTAGAACCCACTTATCTGAATTTTACAAAAACTAATCTTATTTGTAATATAGCACCCAATGTCTTCTTTATGTTGGATATGGTCATCAATATGAACACAGCATATTATTCAAAAGGGGAATATGTGCAAAAAAGAAGGAAAATTCTCACAAATTATTTTAAAAACCAATTTTATATTGATTTTCTGACAATCGGACCTGTGGTAATTCATTGGTTGATAAGTGAAACTTTTTGGTTTCGAGAAATAGACTCTATTGCGATATTTCGACTTTTGAAAATTAAACATTTGATATTTAAAATGGATGAATATCTGCATTTGGAAAACAAGAATCAAGGAATGTTCAATTTGTTGAAGCTGTTATTTGTGAACCTCTTTGTTGCTCATATTTGTGGATGTGTTTGGAATTATATCGGAATTTTGCAAAATAACAGATTCGATCCAGACAATTGGCTGGTATTTTAATTATTTTACATTTTTACTTGCCTTTTTACTTTATAATGACTTTAATTTATTTATTTTAGGCAAATTTTTTTACGGTTTTTTGTTATCATACATTTTTAAAAAATTATCTATGTTCTTTTATGAAGAAAATTTTTCTCATTATCTGTGTTATCTTAAATTTTAAAAAAAGATATACTTTTAACAAAAATCATAATGTTTTATGGAGATTTTTTTTATCTTATGACATTTGTATAAATCTTTTTGGTTTGTTTTTAAAACTTCAAATTTATGTTTGTATGATTTTTTTTGGTTTGTTTTTAAAACTTCAAATTTTATCTAATTCTGAAAATTTTTTTTATAAAAGGTTCGCAATAATTTGATTTCAGCCCCTGCCATATCCCGTTACCTTGCATGTTGTTATTGGTCAGTCACCACGATGATCACAGTAGGTTATGGTGATATTACTGGTGTCACCGATATAGAGCGATTTTACGCAATTATTGTGATGTTGATGTCATGTGGAGTTTTTGCCTATTCTTTGAATTCCGTGGGTAGTATTTTCCAGGAAATGTACAAGAAAGATAATGAATTCAGAATAAAATTAGTTGATATCAGTTATTATATGGGGAAAAGAAACATTAATAAATCATTACAATCCAAGGTTAAACGATATCTTGAATATATGCATGAAGAGGAAATGTATGGATATCAGAGGGGAACTGATCTAATCACTGGACTTTCTAATAAACTACAAGATGAACTATGTGAAGAGTTATATGGGAAAATCTTAAAAGAATTGAGGATTTTTAATGAGAATAAATTTAGTCCGCAATTGTTAAAAAAGGTTGCTATAAAAGTGCAAGAGATAACCTTTGCACCAGGAGATATCATATTTTTGGAACGGGAAGAAGATGAAAGTCGATTATATTTTATCATGAAAGGAGAAATTGAACTCTTTATGAGATCTCCGGTTTGTAAAGATGGCGATGGATTATTTTCGAATTTGAGGATTTTGAAGGTTGTTTTAATTTAAAAAATCTTTACTAATTCTGATAAATCTATAGACAGGAGACTATTTCGGAGAATATTCCTTTTTCTCAGGAAAAACAAGGGAAATCTCAGCCAAAAGCACCCATGTTTCCAATCTTTGCTATATAAATCTTGTAGATTTTCTTGAGATTTGCAAGGATTTCCCTGAGGATTTCGTATAGATATTAAAATTTCTAATAAATCTCATGTTTTTCTACAGCAAAGATATTCAATGATCAAAGATCAACTTTTAGTTTATGAGGATCTTGCTATACTTAAGAATAAATGTCCCAGTTGTTGTAAACCAGCTGGTCATTTAATCCCCAAATGCAGTCTCTTAAGTTATAATCCAGATCCTTCCAATGTGATTAAAAAATATCTCAATAGAAACAATCAAAAACGAGAAATATTCACTCGCAATAATATTCGACTTAAAATTAATAGCTTAGCAAAGAAATGGAAGGTGATCGAGTCCCAGAAAATATTTATAGACCAAAATGCCAGTAAATTCTTATCACCAAAAAATAAAGCCAGAAGACCCAATGTCTATGATGTTCAAAGCTTCTTGAATACTGGCGGCAATTGGAAACATTCCAATTCTATTCCTGTAACTGAGGAAAACCAGGAACAAGATGACTCATTGGACGAATCGGAAATCGAAGAGAGTGAAGTTTCACCAAAAGTAATTTTTTTTTTCTTAAAAAAAAAATTTTCTTAAAAAAAAAAAATTTTATTAAAAAAAAATAAAGATTTCTTAAAAAAAAAAAAAAAAAAAAAATTTATCAAAATTTATTAATATTTGAAGGCATCGTTCGTCAGAACACAATCCTTCTATAGTTCCAAAGAGTCCCCCAATTTATCCCCTCTGGCATCCAAGATTAACGATTCCGGAATCATCATCACCAAGCTTCGTAAATTCCAACAAGTAGACCCTTTAGGCTCTCTTTTATCAATGTCCAAATCCTCCACTCCGCAAATCCACCAAGATCAGTTAAACCGAAATATCATCAATCATGGTCTTCCAAAGTCTCGGACTCCGAATTCTCATCGAACGATTCTCAAAAAAAAAACTATACGCAAAGAGTCAGATTCCTCAGGCAGCAGCAACATGATAAGTTCTTTGAGAAAGAAAACCAATTTTTCTATAAAAAATGGGAAAAGTCAGGAATTTTTTGGGTTAAAAAGAGAGAAAAGTCAAGAAAATTTCACTAGTCTAAGTATGATATCTATACCTGGACTAAAAAAAGGACAAAGTATTGAAAATTCACCAAATCATGAAAATGTAAATAGAAATGGAGAGAATAATAGCCAAAGTGATAGTTCCGATGATCAACCATTGATAAATTTTGAAAAGGTGAAGAATTTCGCGATTTATTACCCCCAGAACAATGTTGATACCTTGATAAATTTAGCAAAGGCTAATGGACCTTTGAGTCCAAAAAGGAATAGGAGAAAAGCAGAATTGATGTTGAAATTTAAAGAAGTTGTAAATACAGTGAGAAACTCGAAAAAATTGGATTTTTCAAAAAAAAATGGAAGTTTAATCAAAGGATTCCATAAAGTTTATTTGAATAATGAAGATTTTGAGGCTAAAAATGAAGATTCTAGTATAATGAATGATAAAAATGAAAGGATACTGAAATTAGAAAGAGTGGTGATAGATCAAGAGGGAATTCAAGGGAAAATTGGGTTGGCTAATATAATGGAGGAGGAAAATGAATGGGTATCGCATGAAAGAGGCAGCTTCATGCAACCTTTGGAAAGAAGCATGCCAATAAAAGATTCATTCCATTAAGCATGCAACCTTTGGAAAGAAGCATGCCAATAAAAGATTCATTCCATTAAGGAATATGATGAAAATTATAATTCATTGTTTTAGTTTTTTTTTTCTCTCTAACTATAAAAAATTTATTAAAAAAATTTAATCTATTTATTATATTATTAATTAGAGAAAAATTTATTTTTTTCTCGTTAGCTTTTTTGTTAAAAATAAATTTTTTTTTGGGATGGGTATTTTTTGGTAAGAAGTAATTTGGTTTTTGAAATAATGAAAAAATAATATTTTTAAAAGTTTTATATTCTTTATTAATTAAGAATGGATTTAAAAAGACTCTTTAAACTCTTTGATTTTTTTCTCACATGAGTCCAAATTGAACCCAATTCCCTTGGCGAGAAATGGGTGTGTTCTGATTTCTTCAATGTCATATCTTTGTGAGGGTCTTTCACAAGTAATCTATTGATGAAATCTTTGGCCATTTCTGATAAATACTCTGGAAATTTGAAATTCAAATTCACTATATTGTTAAAAGCTTCTCTGTTGATCCTATTTTCAAAGGGAGCTCTCCCAGTAGTCAACTCAAAGCATAACACCCCCAAACTCCAAACATCTACCTTAGCATCATATTGGCATCCTGAGACTATTTCAGGAGCCACATAATCCACAGTCCCACAAAATGTGGTTCTTTTATCTTCAGGAGCATAAATCGACCAACCAAAATCCGCCAGTTTTAAAATTCCCTACATAATTTATTATAATTCTTATAATTTCCAAAAAAATATTTTTTTTTTTTAACATTAGAAACAAGAATATTTTCAGGCTTTATGTCTCGATGGATGATAAAATTACTATGAAGATATCTAATCGCTTCGAGAACCTGCTTGAGGAATCCAGCAACGTCCTTTTCCTCAAATCTTTTATTTGTCTTTTTATAAAAAAAAAATTCAATCCTTCTACTTTTTTAATAATCCAAAATTACTTGTTTATGCATTTCATTGAATAAATTCCCTTGCAATGCCAATTCCATAATCAAGTATATTTTGATTTGATCTTCAAAACATCCATATAATTGAATTATATTGATATGATTCAAAAACGAATGTATCTTGATTTCCCTTTTCATTTGTTCCACACATGCTGGGTTTGTCATTCCTTTTTTCACAATGCATTTCAAAGCAAAAATCATCCTAGTTTTCTTCTCTCTAGCCAGAAACACCTTTCCAAATCGTCCTTTTCCTAAACATTTCCCTAGATCAAAATCCTCTATTTTCCATGTTTTGATCATTGGAGAAAGAATCGTCAGGTTTTTATGGATTATCGATTGGTTATTGGCAAACGGATTCGCTGAAAACTCGATGTTTTTTATCTGTTTCACTTGCAGGTCTGAATCATTGGAAATGATGTTCGCGAAACTTTCCAACAGTTCTGGTTTCTTTGGTAATAAATCATAATTCCCCCCGTTATGTTGCGGTTTATAAGAGATTAGATCTGTTTTTTTTGATTTCTCAGCGTTATATCTCATAGTTTGAAAGTTTTGCTTTGTCATATTGAATTTCTGTGCATGAGTGGGGGAAATGTTCAAATTTCGGATGAATTTAGGGAGGCATTTATCCAGAATGGTTGATTGGCAAGACAAGGAATTTTTATTTGGTTTCGGCTCTATGCCTAGAACGCCTGGATTATTAATATAATCCTTATTCAAAGCCTCTTGATACATTGTTGGGTTATTATTGATATTTTTATTGTTATTTTTAGCAGAAGGTGTGGTTTGTAAATCCCCTTCGCTTTTCACGTTTTTGTTTTCTTTCCTTAACGTTCGTAAAGTGCTCATCAAAGCAACATCAATTTCCTTGTCATTTTTCTTGTTTTGCTGGGTCGTGACTTGTTTAAAGTCGAAAATGATCGGTTGTGAAGGTTTCAAATAATCGTTTGAGCCAGATTTTTTCAATGCTCTGTCATTAAAATGGGAAATTGGAGGAGAAAAACCTTGGTTTTGGTTTGAAGTGACATATGAGGTGAAATCATTGGAAATGGTTTTGACAGGAATGGCGTGAGGATCGGATGGCTTGATTTTGGGAGAATAATACATCGGCTTGGATATGATGTGGTTATATTTTATAGAGATTGGAGAAACTTTTTGAGAGATGGGAGGTTTTATATTCATTGTTTAGAGAGGATTTTTAAGTCGAGGTAATAATAATGCAATTATTATAAAAGGAGAGTTTTTTTACTTTTTAGAGAAAATACAAAAAGAAAGTTTATTTTATTTTTTGAGTTTTTTTTTTTTTTTTTTTAATAATTTTTAGAGACTACAGAGAAAAAATTAAATCCCATCAAAAATGGAAAATATATAGCATCCGATCAAAGCTAATAAAATAATCATAAAACAAAAAAACTCAAACAGGAAAAAAAAAATAACTAAAAAATTAAAATGGTTGATAAGGTAGATCAGGATCAAAAGCCTAAAAAACCACCATATGTCCTACCAGAATCCATTCGGAAATACTATTCCAAATATCGCAATAAGACCCCTTTGCAAACTTTCAACGTCCTTGGCACGATTTTCGAGATAGACTCCAACTATGAGATTTTAGATTCAAGTGATAATATTTTTAGCAAATTTCCAATAATAAATCATAATATTTCTATTAGTTGGAAAAGGTTCTTATGGGATAGTCGTGGCAGCAAAAGACAAATCAGCGTCTGCGGAACAATCATTGGTAGCTATCAAGAAGATTCAAAAGGCTTTTGAACATAAACTATTTACCAAGAGGACATTGAGAGAATTGAAGATCCTGCGGTTGTTGAAACATTATAATGTCGCATCGATCCTGAAGCTGCTCCTTCCTAAATCAAGAGAAGAATTTGAGGATTTGTAAAATTTCTTATCTAAAATAATTTTTCTGAACAGAAACTTTATTAGATACGTTGTTTATGAATTAATGGAGACCGATTTGAAAACCTTGATCAAATCTCCACAGATTTTAAGCGAAGAACATATACAATTCTTCCTCTATCAAATGCTCAGAGGGTTGAAGTTCATCCATAGTGCATCGATCCTTCATCGTGATCTTGTAGAAACTAAAATTAGTTAAAAATTTTGATTTTATCTATAGAAACCTGGCAATCTTTTGGTGAACACCAATTGCGACCTTAAAATCTGTGATTTTGGGCTGGCGAGGGCTTTTTTCCAAAATGACAAAAAAGTCAAAGGAATGACCGATTATGTGATCACTCGATGGTATCGTGCTCCTGAAATGTTACTTCAATGGAAACGCTTTTCTCCTTATACCTTCGCTGTAGATGTGTGGTCAGTGGGATGCATCTTCGCAGAAATGTTAAAAAGAAAGCCTATTCTTAATGGGACAGACAGTAAAATTATTGTTTTTTCAATTAATTGATTTTATATATTAAAAAAAGCTGCGGAACAAATGAAATTAATTATCGATTTTTTGGGCACTCCTTCTGAGGAAGACATTGAAATGATCCCATGTGCCAAGACGCAAAAATACATCAAAGGATTGCCGAAAAAGCTCGGCAAGAAGATGGAAGTGTTTTTTCCAGATGCCTCTCCATTAGGTGCGTTGATTGTTTTTTTATAAGTTTTTCGGCTTTTTATGGAGCGAAATTTTTTTTGGGGGGTTGGGGGTTATAATATTATGAGATTTATATATATGCAGCTTTGGATCTGTTGAAGAAACTCTTACGCTTCAATCCTGAAAAGAGAATTTCTGTGGAAGACGCTTTGAAACATCCTTATTTAGAGCATTTGCATTGTGAGGAAGATGAGGTGAGTATCAGACTTTAACTAAGGATTTAATTAGGGTTTTATTAGGACACCACAACTCCCGTTTCACCCATAGATTTCGAGTTTGAAGAGATTAATTTGACTTTGGAGCAATTGAAAGGTTTTTAATAGTGTTTTTAAAATAATTTTAGTGGAATTTTGATGAAAGATATGATTTATGAAGAAATTCTGTTATATCATTTTGAGGATTTCCGAAAGGATTATGAATTGAAGAAAGCTAAGGGTCAAAGCGCTATCCAACATATCATTGAAAATGAAAATTCAAAATATGTTGTTGTTGGCATTTTTTTCGCAGATTAAAATCTAAATTTTCCATTTTTTTTCTAGGATGATGAGTCTGATGATGACGATGATGATGATGATGATTTTTTGGATGGGGATGATGATGATGATTATGATGACAAGGATTATTAATGAAAACGAAGAGATCCCCTATCGATCTCCAAAAGCCAAAAGTAAAAGATGTAAGAAATTAATTACAATATTTCTTTCTTGTCAGTCTAAAAAATTATTTCTTTGGGGTAAAAACCTATTTAAAAAAATCAAAAATTTTTTAATTCAATGACAAATTTGTTTCCATAAAAAAATTCAAAAAATTTCATTAAATGCCAAATTTGTTTTCTTATTTTAAAAAGAAAATACTTACTGTGAGAAAATTGGGCTGTTGCGATTTAAATCCCACGTTTAATTATTGCTAAATTTTAAAAAAAAAGAGTTCAAAATATTCAAATATCTTGTTTCGATGAGTCTTTGTAATTGCTTATGGTTGCTTTTGATACCTCTGGTCTTCTAATATTTTTTTGAGCTTTCATTTTGTTGATAAAAAACTTGACTTTTTCCTTTTTTTTCTAGTTTCTTTTGATTAGATGGATTTTTTCTCCTTATTTGCTTTCGAAAAAAAATAAAAAAGACTCTTCCAAAGAGTATTCCTATCAATTTTCTTTAACTAACTGTCGTTTCTTTAAAAAAATATTAGAAAAATCGTGATTTTGATGAGGCAACCCGACGGGTCAATCAAGAAAATTCCATTTCCAGAATATATTGCCAACGTTGCCCCAAAAAAAGTCGTTGTTAGTCTCGTTATACCTGCTTATAACGAGGAAGAAAGGCTTCCAAAGATGCTCGATGAGACTATAGATGTTCCAAACTTATATGTTTTATCCTAAAATCCTTAAAAAGTACTTTGATAACAAATTCAAACCAAAAGTCAACTACGAAGTGATTATCATCAATGATGGATCTAAAGATAAAACGTAAATTATCAAAACCCTTCCTAAAATACATTGCCCTTTTAGTACACCAGTTGCTTTTGAGTTTCAAAAACGTTTTCCATCCGTGGATCTCAAAGTAATCGAATACGAATATAACAAAGGCAAAGGAGGAGCCATTAGAATAGGCATGCTCACAGCAGTTGGAGATTATATGTTGATGGTCGATGCTGACGGAGCAACCGATATTAACGAATTCCAGAAGGTGTTCCAAGAAATGAAGAAAATCGAAAAAAACGAATTAGGATTGGTAGCAGGGTCGAGAAATCATCTTGTTCAAGGGGTTGTGAAGAAACGGAAATTTTATAGAAACATTCTGATGTATTGTTCGAATTTTGTGATCCAAACGATTTGCGGAGTGAAACTCAAGGTAAAAATTAATGAGAATTATAGAATAAAAGAAGTTTTATAGGATACACAATGTGGATTTAAATTATTCACAAAGAAAACAGTTGCTTTCTTGTTCCCAACTTTGCATTTGGAAAGATGGGCTTTTGATGTGGAGTTGTTCATTATAGCAAATTATAGGAAAATACCAGCCGTGGAAATTCCTGTGAATTGGCAAGATGTCGAAGGGTCGAAATTAAATGTGGTTTCAGCGTCGTTGATGATGGCGAGGGATTATTTGCTGGTGAGAATATGTTATTTATTAGGATTATGGAAGATTGATGATTTTTATGCGATGCCACAATTAAAATCTGATAAGAAAGAATAAACATCATTAATTTCTTTTGTGTTTTCTATTTTAAGAATGAATGAGATTGCGAATTAGTAAATAATAGAAGGAAAATTTATTTTTTAAGGACAGTTTTGAAAAATGAAATAATCAAAATTAAAATTATATAAAAAGTGAAAAAAATTTGTAGTTCCAGAGTAAAATTTTTAATTTTTATTAGAAATTTTTTATTTATTTATACAAAACGAGAAAAAATACGAAATCTTAAAATATAAAAATATACGGCAAAATATCCATTTATTC
>Ga0302186_10002122_pt1 | contig 15569 bp, 10 predicted proteins | sample II_Bog_E1_2_FD_198782 | JGI IMG/M metagenome (GOLD analysis project Ga0302186, IMG submission 198782) | Peat permafrost microbial communities from Stordalen Mire near Abisko, Sweden - II_Bog_E1_1 | ecosystem: Environmental > Terrestrial > Soil > Wetlands > Peat | place: Sweden: Abisko... | reverse complement strand
TTCCTTTTTTTGCTGAGATTGCATTTATAATTCCTTAATCTTGTCCTCAAGTAATTTTATCTTGCTATTCAATTCATCTTATTTTAAAAGACCATCAAATCCCATTGCCGACATTTCTTGGTACGAAAGATCATGTTTTTATATTTCAGAAAAAGATAAGTTAAATTCCTTTGCAAATTATTGAGAAGTATTCATTTTATGCTCCATTTGATCCATTTAATTTGGCTTTGATATCTTGATTAGAATTTAGTTGGAGTTTTATCCTTGATTATGCTCTTATCTTTCCAATGTCTACTCCTTCTCTTCCTTAAAATCAGAGGAGTTTATTTGAACTTACTCATCAACCATCTAGGGTTTATCTCTTTCTTACATTATGACATTACGACTACCAGATGGGGATTCATAGTTAGGCTCTTTTTCTGGCTAGGATACTTATTAAAATGGTTGTATTTTTGTGTTATAATTTTATTTATCTGTTGCAGGAATGATATCCAGTTTGGGAGATTTCTATGACTACACATATTAATTTGGTGAAATTTGTTTGATGGGCGTCTCATCATCAGATGATATTTTTATAGCAGCTAATTAACTCAATTTAATCTAAACCTATTGAGATATCAATGCTAACGATTTGATTTTTTCCTAAATAATCTTCTGAGAAATGATTTTAATTTAATCTTATTGTATCTTTTTAGTCCAAGATTATTTTTCAGCATCCAATTTTTATATTTATATTTCTTCTTCTTCTTGTTTTTGTTATACATATTCCTCAATTTATTTTTCTTGTTCTTCCTCTTCCTCTTCCTCTTCTCTCTCTAAATATTCTTCAATCTATTATTACTCAGCTTCTTAATTTGTCTCATTCTATTGATATACTTAAGTATTGACAGCACAATCTGCTGTTTATATTTGTGTTTATATTTGGATAGCATTAATGGAGACATCTTGCAATATGATCTTATTAGTGTTTGTCTCGTTATCATTCTTTTCAACACCTTTAATTTATGAGGTATTCATGAAACGATCGATAAATTCTTTTCTTTGCTCTAAATATTACTCTAATTCAGCTTCAGAATCCTATTATTTCTCAGCCTATTGCAATTTATCATGTTACTAGTTAAGGAGGTATTTTTAAAGAGGTTATTCTTAATTTATTTCATCTGATCTATTCTAATTTTTAGCTTATTAAAGACCTATCAAAAGAGAATCTGACTATTCATTATTATCATGGTTTATCTATAATCTATCACTATTTTTCTATAATTCTGGCTATAGTATCTCTTAATTGTTACCCTATGAATAAGTTTCCATATTGATATCAGTAACCATTTCTTGTTCTACCATAATAGTCTACTTTTTTTATTATTTTTATTTAGTGTTTTAACTATTCTTTAACCCAATTTATTCGGTATTCATTGATATTTCAGCATATTATTTCAAATTAATTTATGGATCCTCAGCAGGATTTGAAGCCTAGGTCTGATTTTGATTAGATTGCTAAAACTATTAATTTAAAAAAGCTGTAAAAGAAGTTGTCTTGCCTTTTTCATTAATGCTCTATTATTCATAAAGTTCTGTATTTATTCCAATTTCTTATAATTGCTTCGTATCTTCTCCTTTTTTTAATTATAACAATAATCTTTCATCCTTGCTAAAGTTACTATGAATTTATTTTTACCAGACGACAAAAGATATTTATTAAGGATAATTCATTGTGAGATATTTTTCTTTTGGTTTGTATTGAAAATTCATATAATTCTAATTTACAAATTAAACTTTTCTCTGAGATTCAAGAATAATTTTTTATGAAAGTGAGCGATGGATGGCAAGTTCTGGTAAATCAACGAGGATTTGTATAAAATCACTTACTACACTTTTCAACTCACTTTTAATCTTGAAAGAAGGCTGATCCATTGTCAAATTAAGTTGTATCTCCTTATCATCAGAATCACTTTACTTTCTCAGTCGAAAAGAAGATCGATGACCCAAAGATTACCTAGCGTTTTAGAATTATCTATCCATTGAATAATTTAGCAACATATCATCATAACTCTTTTCCTCTATTGACTGTTTAGCCAACTGATTTTAGAGTTCCAGTATTTGCTGTTAAAGTTGATTCATTTATTATCGAGTCATTACCTTTTTCTTTTCAGCATTTTTATAATGAAATTATTAGAGACTTGCATCTTCGAAGCTATTCATGGGCAGATATTTTGAAAGAAAACTTTCATCGGCTGGATTTGCCTCATTTAAGCTATTTGCTAAATTTTTGTTGCAATTAGAGCAAGTGAATACTGTCTCCATTTCACATAATATTTTTATATTATAAATCCTTCTAAATTGCCAATATTGACTTTTCTTCCTCTTCTAAATCCCTGTTTTAATTTATTATGGTTGAATATAATTTATCTCCTATTTTTTCTTTTCCTTTTTAAAATATTGCTTCACTGATTCTTCAGTCAGGGATTCAGTGGCAAGCAGCAGTGAGTCGTTACAAACATTAATTTATTGATTTACTGCCTCATTAGCTATTAAGATACTATCATCAAATTATTCCACGATAACGTCTTCATAGTTATATCCGTTTTTTTTATAATTTATTTCACTTTTTGCCAGAAATTATTTCGTTTTGGCAAGGACATCAGCATCACCAATTCCAATTTAATTTTTGTTCTTGCTATTTCGTAAAGTTGATACTCCAAATTAAACAGATGGCTTCTTTTTATTAATATTTGGATCTTCGAGGTCAATAAATTCTCCAATAATATCTTCCTCGATCACGCCGTTCCCTTCTGTTTCGAGCAGCATACTTTCTCTTGCTTTTGCCCGTTTACTTTTTTCGTTATTATACTTGGATAATTTTTATTTAAGTTTTTAAAGCTCAACATTTTTTGTTTTTAAACTTTCGGATTATATAGATTTTATCATGAGCTTCTATTGCAATGTCGACTTTTATTGCTTCTATCTCTCTTTTTATTGTTTTAGCTCAACCAATTTTCCTTTGTAAAAATCTTCCTTTTCTCTCATTTTCTCTTCATTCTATTTGACCATTTTACTGAATTATTTTTATATTTAAGTGAGTTTGTCGAATATCTAAGCATCATTTTATTGTTCGATCATTTTCTTTGATTGATTTAGAGGCGGAGAACCATATATTTATCGGCTTAAATTGCCTTTAATAAAATTATTGGGAAGAAATAGGTTGAGTGAAGTGGGACTAATAAGAGAAGTATTTTCCATTTATTGCTGACGCTCATTTATGGCAAATTAGTAATCAATATTTGTTTATTTTTAAAGTGTCTTTTTTGCATTATTTTTAAAAATGAAGATTGAGTTAATACCCAAAATGATCCTGTCGTTGTGTACTAATTATTGCTTTTCATAGACAGGTTTACCATTGCGAAGAGTATATTCTGCTGAAGTTTCAGATAAGGATTATATAAAATATTTATCTCCTTTGCGTGTTATTTTAGCATGATTCTATTAAATACCTAAACCGCATAGCACCACTTTCGCGCATTCATCCATATTTTCCTTCAGTGATTTTTTGTTGTTCTTGTTTGTTATCAGGATATCCTTCTCACAAGAGTATCGAACTTTATAGTTCAGCAATTCATCTTCATTAAGATTTGTAATGTAAACTTGAGCTTTATTGCCCCAATCGAAGGATAGCTCGGAAAAAAATTGCGAAGGTTCTTACAAGTCAACATATTCAGTCATCATAAGACTTCCCTCATCCTCTTCGTCGACCTCTTCGGTATTAATAGCAAATGATTTTAGATTTTTTCTTATTTCCTTCTGCACTTATCGCATGCTAGCCTTCAAATTGCTCCGAATTTATTTTTTCTCAGTTTCAGAGACAATGCCTCGACTATTGGCAAGATTGCTCTCTTCAGAAGAGTCAAGCATCATTTTTAATCGTTCGTTTTATTATCTCAGTTCACGAATAATTTTATCCACTGCACTTTCGTTAATGATTGGCTTGTTCTTTATCTTTTTTGTCTGATCAGCATATCTGAGGGTTGAGAGAGTCTACTCATAATTATCATTGGCTGGAGATATTGCGCAAATCATAATTGTTTTAGAATTTCCTCCCAAAGCAGTTTACAAAATACGAGTGAGGGATGAGTCTCTGTAAGGAACCTGAATAGTTTTTCCCTTTCCTGCAGCCTGCTCTGCCAAAGTTTCAATGACTCTTCCCAGTGTATGTAGTGATTTATTAATGTTGCTAGCTTCCTTTAATCTGTCCTTATTGTTGCTTATTCCTGTCTTTGAAACTCGTTCACTTCCAGCCAAATCGACCAAATTAATAAAACTTGATTTTTTGTTCATTTTTCTAACGTTAATACTAAATTTACAGTTTGTTCACCCATTCTTTCTGGATGAACTATATTATAATGATAGTATGTGCTCTTGAACTATATTCGTTCATTAAGGTGGATGCTAACGACTTATTTTTGGATCCATCATCCATTCTCCTCTCAATGTCCATATAACTAAAAACTTAATGTTTAGTTAAGCCTTAGACATAGACTCCTAAAGTTTTATTTTATCTAACCTTTAAACCATTTTGAGTTCTCTTACTTGTAGGAGTGAAAAGATCTTGCACCTTTTAATTATATATTTCTAGCATTGACAATGAAATTTAGTATTCTTTCTATCCCTTTCTTTCACATTTTTTTATTTTCTTAAAAATTTACTCACAGACCATAGGGATTACTCCTCTATTAGAGCCGTACCCAATCATTGAGTAAGACTTGCCTGCACCTGTCTGACCATACGCGAATAAGCAGCAATTATATCCTTGCCTTGATTATTGAATAATTACCAAGCATTTTCTAGTATATCGCGTCCAATAATGTTATAAATTTTTTGTTGATCGATGTACTTGGATGAAGTTGGTTGCATATATCCATCTTAGCGCACAGTAAACTCGTCATGCGACCAAAGACTGTAATCGAAGGTAAAGTAATGCTGTTTTTTATTTTTTTATTTGTTTTCGTAAAGGATTGTGGTATTTTATTTCATATCTACACAACAAATACATCCTAGAAATTGTTACCGCTGATTGAAAGGACGTACTCTAATGGCAACTTTGACGCTCATTATATTTAATCTCTCACGATTGATTATAAAGTGCTTTAATATTAATTTCCATATTATTGATAGAATAATAAAGCAATATAACTGCGATAATCTCGCTGAATCAATCAAAATTGCTATCCCCAAACGATTTGTAAGGTGTCAAGCTGAATTTTAAGAGATAGGGGATCGAAATTTACAAAAATTATAACTTATTAATAATTTATTGAATATTAAAGCTTTCAAATAATAAAAAATACGACTCTATAAATGATGATTTTATTTTATAACAGTGTGAATTTATATTTTTGACTTTAGAAAATATTAAATTGAATTCTTAGTATTTTTATTCCAATAAAAATACATAAAATCAGAGGAATACAACAAGTTTCTATTACCATAGTTAAATATAAGATTTTTTAATAATTGTGAATTATATATTTTGTCATGTAATCACTTTATATTCTCGACAATTTTCATTATTTTTTAAATGAATCTTTATGAACTTTAGAATTATCGTTTAAATGAATGAGAAGGATTGTTTGTTTGACACCTTTATCGACTTCATCGAGTTCATAAAAAATGAGAATTTCTTCATTTTCAAGCTTTAGTTTATAAGTTATTGATTCTTCATTAAACGAACGTGTTGAAGGATCCTGCATGCAGATTCCACAAATGTTAAAATATCTTAAAGCAATGATATAAATAAGTATCGACTCTATATTATGCTATTTAACAATATTTGACTATGGATTTAATCAGACAATAGTTTATTCTTTCGTTTATTGACCTTCCTCAATTTATTATTCCTTTTCTAAGTTTTATTCGTCATCGTCATCATCATATAATCTTTCCGCCTTTTACTCCTCTTCCACTTCCTCTTCCACTATTTATTCTTGTTCATATTCTGCGGCAGCTTATTCATCATCCACGAATAAAGTTGGATCGAGAGTAAACAATTATTTTCCTGTCCTCAGTTGACCCTTTGTTTTATTCTTTTTCTCTTCATCTACTTTTTTCTTCTGAACATCTGCTTCTTTTTTGATTCTTCGATCTTCTTTCCACTTCAAAAATATGTCAAGGGTTACTAAGGCACCTATATAGATAAAAAAATACTTGATCTGTTCTCAGCTAGCAATTTATTTCTCTCCTCATCAATTTTTTATTCCAGGTTAATTACCTACTGAGCAAACTGATTATTTAAGGCGTCTTTTTTAAGTCTATATCCGGGAGGCAAGCAATGTTTATATTTGCACTTATCACCGCCATTAGGGCAACTCCAGTTCCATCCATACTTATCCTTTTCCGCAGCCTCAAGGAAGAATTTGCATACGATGTCAGATCTACAACCTTTTATTATATCTCTTTCCTTTTATCCTATCATTTGGTTTAGTTATTCCTCAGAGAGACTACTTAACTATTTACCTCCAATGGCGTTCATGATAAGTTGTGTCCTTTGGTCAACATAAAGATCAATTTCTTCAGTTCGGTCGAGAGTGAGATCGTGAGAGTAGATACATTTTTTTCCCTTTTGGCAAAGACCTTGCTTGAAGTAAGGACAGACAATGTTAGCTGGATCTTCTTCTTCCTACTCTTCTCCTTACTTAAGCCTATTAACATCATTATAGAGCGAGCTTAACAAAGCTTTTTCCTATTCCTCTTTCTTTTTGTTTTTTCTTTTTTCAAATTCTTAGGATTCGAGCTTGGTCATGGAGACACCATTAAATTTTACAGTTGACTATACGCCCTTTACAAATCTAAGTTATTTTTAGTTATTACTTCTGGACTGCCTTACTCTTGTTTTTATTTTTCAAGCCAAATGTTCTGTCTTAAACTACTTTTTGTTCTTTCTTCTTTTATGTTTTGGTCTTCATTCTAGAAAGTTGAAAAAAATTATAATAAATCAAATGTTAAAAATATAGAAAAAGTCACTAAAAACAGAGTTAATTTAATCATTGATTTATATTTAAAAAAATTGTAAAAAAACAATTCAGTTTTATTTATTCTTTGATATAAATTTATTCAGTTTTCCTAATTAAAAAAGAATTAAAATATTCAAAAAATATCTCCATGTAATAAATTAAATTCTAATAATGTCAATTCAAAGAGAAAGAGGAAAGGCAATATTTTTAATATTAATAATTAACTTTATAATAGTGTATTATTGAGATAGGAAGGGATTTGTTTTTAAAATCATTATTAATTTTCTTCTGTAAATCTTTTCAAAAAAAAGTCATAATTCAAATGAGCGAAATCAGATGAGACAAACACTATTTGAGAGATAGCTGTTTCAAGCTATTAATTTTTTATTCCCACTTGATTCATAACTGTAATAAAGCCTTATTTAGTAATATGGCCATCACCACTATCAAGTTTTTCAAATTTCTGACGTATCTTTTTGTTTTATCTTTCATCTTTTTCAATTATTGATTTAATATGATTGATATATTTTTCATCTACCTATTAATCTACAGCTTTGGCTTTTCCTATGAATTTTTTCATTTTTTTCATGAAATTTTTAGTTGAGAGGGTTTCATGGCCAGTGAGTTAATTTTTTTCAAAGAGATAGATTACAATTATTTCAATGTCTGTTTAATTTAACAAAAATGGTTCCTCTGTCAACAAATTCATAATTTCAGTTATGGAAAAATTCTTGATATCGCTATTTTTGATGTCATTGCAAAAATCATCATAGGTGTACCTCTGAGCCATAAATTTATAAAGCAAAGTTTCCTTTATAATCTTGAGTTCGAATTTTATATCATCAGCTTATTATTTTGGTTTTGCATTTTCCATCTTATCTTCACTTTTGTAAAGAATTTATTCATCATCAGATTCATGTTTTTGTATATTTTTTACTTTTTACTTTTATTTCGATTTTACTGACTTCTTTTTGGATTTTACCTCTTTTTCACTTTTTTCTATCTATTTTTTAGGAAGATCTTTTTTCACTTATTTTTTATTGCTTTCAATTTAATCTTATTCCTCATAATCTAACGCTTCATATTATCCTTAAGATTCTTCATTATATTTTTTTTATTCCTAAGCTGCTTATTTCATCTTTTTGGACTATCTTTAATTGACTTTAGTCTCTTCCTTTATATAAGTTTTAGATTATATTTTTAGATGATCGGTATGTTAGGCACTTTAGAGAATTTTTTCTGTATCTAATGATTACTAAAGCTCAGAAATATTCTTCTTTAGAATATTTTTATTTTAGACAGATTCTCGAATTTATTGTTTGTCAATCACCTTTAAAGGTACTTTTTCCTCCTTCGAAATTAATATTTATTCTTTTTGTACTGTTGAAATTGTATTTTTTTCTTTGGGTTACTCAATATTTACAAAATCTATTGACCCTTTTTATTTTTCGTTAATCTTTTCTTATTTTGCAATATTCTTAGGCTCCAACAATAATGGCTAATTACTATTTTTACCCTCTTATTTTTTAATAAGATTGCTTTGATTATTCATTCGATCACTAGCTTTTTAAGTCTTTTTTAAATTAGATTCATTATTTTTTTTGTAGTCGAACTCCAACTGAAAAGATTTCCTTTTAACACTCTAGTTTTAATCTTTTAATTTTTTACTTTATTTTTCTAATAATTCAATTTTTTTCTTAAGATCATTTCGCTATTTTTGAATTTTTACACACTCTTATCTATCACAATCTTTTCCTTTTGTTAAGCTTGCTTGCTGCTAAAGCAGTCTAGATTTTGAATATGTAACCTCTGTTCTCAGTTGTTTGATTTACTTGTTTAATCTCTTTTCTATTTAAGCCTTTTTTGTTTCACTTTATTTGAGCTTCTCCTTCAATTAATTCATTACGTCTGTCTGTTTTTTCAATTAGTACCCATTCCTTTTTTAACTTTCTCGCTACTGAATAAGTTTTCTCTTCAAATTATCAATTTAGATGGCATAGTCATTATAAGTCTGATTTTATGCTTATCTTGCTTCCCCGATTATGGCTTTCAGTCTAATTGTTTCGTCCAATAACTCTTTACTTTCAGTCATAATTTCATTCATCCTTGTGTACTTCATTGCTTTTTTTATCTTTTGATTTTCGGCATTCAATTTTTCGATTTCTAACGTTTGATCTCTAATCATTTTTTTAAAGACTAAAAATTGTTTCTTTGATAGAAATACTATTTACTTCTTTAGCAAAAGAATTACCAAATTGAATTGGTTGATTCTGAAGTTGAATATTCATCATTGATTTTTTATGATTCCCAGATTGTGCTCTTTGCGCGATTGTTGGATGGGTTATTTCCTCCTCTGCCATGCTGCAAAGGTTTAATTTTTATTTCTATGCGATAGAAAGCTGAGTTTTCATTTTTAGATTTAGATCCATGAGTTCTTTGACAGTAGCTTTAAGCTAAAGATTTTAAGAATAAAGCTGCTATCTATCGATGGTAATGTTTCTCTTTTTATATTTTATTTCATTGTTTTTGAGGGGATTTGTAATCATATTCCGATAATTATCTTGATAGTATTCTTCCTCTCCATAATTCTTTTCGTTCATCTGGATTTAAAGCTAAGATTAAAATATTAATTAATTTTTACAACTTACATTCACTTAGAAATTAAATAAAAAAAAATGGTTGTATTTCAACAGATAAAATACTTACTCAATTAGGGGATTAAAAATAGTTCAATTTTTAATTTCAATAATATTCTATTATCATCTCTCCTGATTGAAAATGACAATTTTACAGGATGTGACATGTTTTATCCAAATCATAATAAAACTACCTCTTACAAATTAAATTACCTTTCGATAATAAAAATTTAAGTGTGAAAACTAATAGTAATTCTTAGTATATGATGAAAGTTATTGTTATATCCTATTGAATAAAGTAGATATTGTCTAGACTATGATCTGTTATAGTAATAATTAAATAAACAACTTTAGAGTTCAAGGGATAAATCTAAACTCAAAGTATTTCTGTCTTTGAAACAAAAAGATCAAATTGGCTTAGTTTCATTTAATAGCCAGCTTAATAAATTCTTAATGCTTTCCTTATCTTTGTAATTCAGCTCAAACACTTTTAGTAATCTATATCAAAAAGATATTGTACATTTTTTATTCATATTTTTTAGCTAGCTCCTTGGCCAAGTCTAATTTCGCTTTTCCCCATTAGATTTGTTCCACTTGATCAATTTTACTCAAACAAATTGCAAAAGGAATTTTTTGATCGAAATGTTTAACCAATTTCTATAGTTCTTCTAAGCTTTTTTGTTGATCTTCCTTAGTAAAAGTTAAATCCATCACGAATATTATTCCTTGTGTTCCTTCGTATTGTTGTTTCCAGAAAACTCTTTGCCTTTCTCCTCCTGCCAAATCCTGCATAATCTCTTGTATACAAAGAATGTAATTTGAAGGTTGTTTATTTTGACGTCTTCTATACTTAAATTTTTTGTTTTCTATGTCTTTGGATTGAATTTTTCCGTCCTGATGTACTGGAGCAAAGCTATATCACAAAATAATTACTTGTCTTTCCTCCTCCTTCTAGCCCCAATATAATGATTTTTCTCTTTTAGCTTCCAAAATATTTATCGTGATTGTTTCCCATCAACTAATTATTATATATGCTATTCAAAAATATATCGAAGACGAGAATTACTATATTTCAAGTTTAATTAATAATGGGAACCATTTTTTGAATTAGATTTTAGCCATTATTTGATCACTATTTATTCTTCCTGATATATCCTCTTCATAGACTGTCGTACTATTAATAATCATAATCGAAACATTCGCCGAAATTTGATAAATAATCATCCTTTATCAGTTATTTTGCAGGCGTAAAAAGTTGATCCGTCCTTGAGATATTTTTTGATGACTTGAGTATCCACGAAATGTCCATCCATCACCAAATAAGCGTCCTAAATGTTGAGTTTGGCCATAATGTCGTCGGGAGTCGTATCCAGAGTAACTGTTAAATTATGTTGTTTATTATCGACGTCAATGATATAGATTTCAAACTAATTTCTTTTGTTTTTCCAAAACATTTTGATTTTATATTTATTGAGATATTTATCTATATTTAATTTATCTGATCACAGCTTCTTCTTAGTTTTCTTGGTTTTTTTCATTTTAGTCGGATCCAGCTGAATCTATCGCACGATTCCATCTTAGTTGTATGCGAAATAGACATTGGGGTGGGAGTCAAGCTCACTTTTAACAAATTCATTAATCTTCATTTCTTATTTCAGCTCCTCAGGCAATTACTGTTCATCAAAATTTATTTTGGGGTTTTTCAGTCGCAAAGAATTTCCTGATATTTCGAGATTAGGTAAAACCCATTCATCTGTTGACTCATTGAAGACAACCTTATCATTGATCATTTAGATATACTCAGCAGGAACAAAATAATCAATGATGAAATTCTTCAGCTTGAGTTATTTTTGCAAAATCCTTCTTCGTTATTGAAGCTATTATATCTATCCAGCATACTGTTCTTCAAGTTATTTGTTTTAATTTTATAGATTTTTTAGTCTCTTTAATTTTTGCTTAATCTGAACACTCTTATCCTCATTCTCTTCCTGCAAGCTTTTGTAAATCTTATTCATGTTATCTAATGAATCTTCTTTCTTTTTCAGATCCTCCTCTATTTTACGTTGCGCCTCTCTTTTTTATTAAAGTTCCTGCAACTTTCGTTTAAACTACACTGCCTTTTTTTATGCGGCTTCTTCTTCCTCTTTACCAGTTAACACCTTTTCTTCCATCTTTTTAAGTTTCTTAATCAAATTTTATTGATTTTGTTTGTAGAGACTTTGCTCTTTTTATTTTTACTAGATGGCCTTTAGGAGAGAATTTTTTTATTCTTATAGCATATTCTTTTTCTTATAAATTTCTGCCTTTTCTTCTTCATACTTCTTTTTTATCTTATCTGTTTCAATTCTGAGCCTTTCTTACATTTATTCAGCGTCATCTTCTTCTATCACATGCTCAATTATTTGACCTCCTTCACCTGTCATATTTTTTGCCACCTGCTCTCTCAATTTTTTTATTTATTCTTGAAATTGTCGAAGGAGAGCATCTTTTGGATCCTCATTAATTCTTACATCATTTTTTATATTCTTTGCGCTGTTTGCATATTTAAGAGTAGAGAGAGTTTCTTCATAATTATAGGCTGATGGGCCTACATTAGCTATCATAACTGTCTTTGTATTTCCTCCTAAGGAATCTTGCAATAACCTTGTTAATTGAGAATCACGATAAGGTATATGAGTTGATTTAGAATCAACTAAACTCTTGATAACCAAGCCCAGAGTTGATAGTGAAAGATTGATTGTAATAGCCTGCTCTCTTTCGACACCGGTGACTCCTGTTTTATCTTGTCTTTAGCTACCGGCCAAATCTACCAGATTAAGTTTGCCCGCTCTTATTGAAAGTTTTCCATTAATTTCCTCCTGATTTTAAATAATAATTGTGAAAATGGAATGAGATCTAGATGAATGAGCGTTCATTTTAGTTTCTGCCACAACTCTATGACTTTTGCCAACATCATATCTATGAGTTATATCCTTTTAATTTTATATAACAAATTCCATCAGCCCATCAACTTTTATTCCCTCATTAGGTTTTTCTCTAATTTATAATTTTTTCTTCTTCTCTGCAGTTTATTTTCCTGGGTTAACAAATAAATCAATTAGATGCTATTTGTAAAGTTAGAGAAAACTTGTTCTCACTAAATATCTTTTAGTATTTGCTGCATTTTTTATTGCTTCAAAAATATAGTGGATTGAACGAGGTACAATACCCGCCAACTATGGTGGCTCATAAACACCCTACATTGTAAAAGTCTTTCCTGTTCCTGTTTGACCGTAAGCAAATATTGTGCCATTGTAGCCCTCAAGTACACTTTAGATAATTGGCAGGGCAGTTTCTTAGAAAACAGCTGCTTGCTAGCAGGTTGGGCTGAATGTTGCATCATAAGTAAAGTCTCTCATTGGGGGAAGATTGCTTTTTTATGGATTCGGGTTTTCCACACTTATTTTTCTGAGACCCTCATCGACGTGAACTATGAGCTGATGATCTTAATTGGTTTCTGTCTTAGAAGCAGGGCGGCATCTGACTACAACTTTGACTGTTTATGTTTTAGAAAGGACTTTGGGAGGCATAATTTAAATCGTCAAATAATTTTGTAATTATAGATTGTAAAAATGAAACTCAACAAATTTCTCCAGAATAAATATCAGTTAATTTTTATATTGCTTCCAATTGTCAATACTGTTATATTTTATTGACAATTTAATAATTCAGTGTGTTTAGTATTTTCCCTAAACAATAAAATACTATTCTAAATTTTTGCATATGTATTGTATGAATTAAATCATTTACTTTCAAGATTCAGCTGTTTCTTACGTATTTTAATCTGACTATAGTTCATCAGGATTGAATTGATAACTCCCATATTGTTCATTGAATTATTGAAAGGATTTTAGCATCTTTTTGTTCACTGAAGGACGTACTAATTTGAAAGCTTATTCAAAATGCTTCATTTTAGATAAAGGAACTTCGCTATGTCTGATATTCTCAATCGAGCTCATCTCTCTCAATGGAATCATCGAAGCTTCTGAGCAAAGATTGTAAAGATCTGCTCCAGAGAATCCTTTTGTTAGAATAGCTAAAGATTTTATATTTTCCTATGTGAGATGAAAAGCACTATTATCTGTTAAATTTTTAATTAGTTGAACTCTTCCTTACAAATTTGGTAGAGGAATATACAGTCTTTTCACAAATCGTCTTCTCACAGCATCATCTAACTCTTTGGGCAAATTAGTAGCTCCAATTATCAAAACTCTTTCATTACTATTGGTTTTAGCCCCGTCCAATTCTACAAGAAACTCAGTCTTAACTCTTCTTGAACTTTCTTGTTATCCCTAGCTTCTCGCACTAAGCAGAGAGTCAATTTAATCAATAAAAATGACACTTGGCTGTTTTGAACGGGCAATAGTAAACAAAGTTTTGACAAGTTTTTAGCTTTATCCAACCCATTTGCTTGTCAAAGAACTCGCACTGATGCTAAAGAATGTGGCTGAAGCTTCACTTGCAATGGCTCGGCCTATCATAGTTTTTCCTGTTCCAGGAGGTCCAAAAAGTAAAATGGCACGAGGAGGAGCTCTCATTCCTGTAAAAATATCAGGTCTTTGCATCGGCCAAACGATCATTTAATGAATTATTCTTTTGGCAAATCCTAAACCTGCGATTGCACTCCATTTCACTTGTTATCCTTTCTCTAAAATTTCCGACATTATTATGCTGACTAATTTTTCCTATAAATTCTTAAATACTATCTTTTCCTAGTCATATTATTCAGGTTTTTCGCCTACTTATTTGAGGGAAGACTCTGATTTTTTGAAAGGAGGGATAAATTTTTTTCTGACTGAAGTTCCCTTTGGAAGTATGCTTGCTGAAACGAATTATCCTGGAGGTACAATAGCTTTTGGTTTTTCCGTCTATTGAAATTCCAAATGCTTTTGAAACATATCTCTTTGAAATGAGAAGGCAACCTTTTTACCTTTATTTTATTCATTTTTGCTCTCTGGCTATGCCTTACAAAAACTTATATTTTCTTATTTTGGAGGGATCCACTTTGCATTAAATTTTTTTCTTTTCCCCTCTTCATCTTTCACAATGAGATTGTTTAATAAAACCACTATATTTGCATGGTTTTCTTCCAATAATTCAGTAAAATTTTCCTTGTACTTATTCTCCATCAAGAATACCTCTAGCTTAAGTAACTAATGGAATATGGATGCCTGTGAGGGATACATATTACTCTTGAATTAATTGTTAAGAGCCAAACGAGTTTTGTTTAGCATATCAAGCATCTGGAGTTGATCATGACTGAGCTATGACATATTTTAAAATATAAATAGACTTCAAAATAGTCAATAATAATTGAGCGGGAGTAATCATCTGAATATCACAGGCATTCTGGTGATTGATTTTTCTGCCTTAGTATAGGTATTGGTCTGTGTCCTGGAACTGAATGAAATTCGATATCTGGTTTCCCTCACATCAAGGCAAAACTAATTGAGTCTTTCATTTCTTTCAAAATCTTGATAATTTTTCTCAATAGTATCTTGGAGCTATTCGGAATAAAAAACAATTCTTTCTTCGGCTTCATCTGGGTCAGATATATTAACAATCCACATCAGATATTGATGATTCTTTTTTATTATTTTACTTTTTTCTTTAATAATTTTGCATTTGCCAAGTTGTTGATGTGTGGCTGTCATTTCCTTTAAGTCCACATTCAAAACTCTTCCAGCGATTCCGGCAATTTAAAATTTATTCAACCCTTCGTTTCTCTTAAAGTTGATTTAAATATTTTGGGTTAGATTTAGTTGAGCTTCCTGTCCTTTTTCATTAACAAAAGTATAATCAAAAAGAATAGATTAGTCAGATAAAAATCGGTCATGTTGATTCTACAGGTGATGAATAAGGTCCTTTCTGTGATATTCTATTGACTCTG
>Ga0302186_10002121_pt1 | contig 15571 bp, 5 predicted proteins | sample II_Bog_E1_2_FD_198782 | JGI IMG/M metagenome (GOLD analysis project Ga0302186, IMG submission 198782) | Peat permafrost microbial communities from Stordalen Mire near Abisko, Sweden - II_Bog_E1_1 | ecosystem: Environmental > Terrestrial > Soil > Wetlands > Peat | place: Sweden: Abisko, Stordalen... | reverse complement strand
ATAAATTGATAAAAAAATTCATTCTTATAAAAGCAGCAAGAACAACAAAAATTATTAAAAATTTTTCATAAATAACGTATGAATAATAAAATTAATATTAAATAATTATTTTTTCAATGAAAATTTTGTTTTTCTTTTTTTTTGTATATATCAGGTTCAAAAATTATTGCACAAGATATCCCTCTTCCATCAGCTTTTTACTCATATTTGACTTTAAAATAATAGTTTAAATGGCTCAAACTCTCTTTTGGAACCTGATAATATGGTAATTTGTGGAAACAATCCATTTTCGATTAGCTTTTGGTTCAAATTAAATCAAAAAACTAGTAGTGAAATTGTAATTTTGCGATTAAGACAAAACACCCAATTTCACTTTGCAATATTCAATGGATTTGACGGTTTCGTAGGTTTTTTTGCTGGGTTTATAGGTTATAATCAAATGTCGGTTCCTTATGATCCTTCTTTTTTTGAGTATAAATGGAATAAACTTAAATAAATATAGAGAAATTAAAGAAGTTTTTATATTTATTAATTAATTAGGAAAGGTATTTAAAAGGAAAAAAAGGCAGCTTATTGATATTAAAGCTTTTTTAAACATTTTGAGAAATCCCGAAAAATTAATTAACAAAAATTTTCTTTTTCTTTTTCGATAATAATTAAAATTTTCTCACCCAAAGAAATGATCGGCTCTATCGTCAAAAAGGACACCCGTTCCATCACATCTCAGAAATCTCTTGAAAAACAAGCTTCATTTTCCTCCAATTCATCCAAAGGTATTTTTTCATTTTTTCCCCTCCATCGAAAAACTCCGAAATTTTTATAGAAGAAAATAATGAAATCGAAGGGACTCAAAAAGAAGACAGTGAAAAGGAATTCGTTCTAAAGGAAATTCCAGATCAAGAGGAGGAAGTTCTCGGTAATTAATAAATAAATCTTTAATATTTTGTCATTTTTCTTCATTAAATTATAAACAGGCCATGACATTTTCCAACAATTATGTCCTGAGGATAAACATAAGAAAAACAGTCATTGTTATGTCTGCAAAGCCAAATTCCGTACTTTCAAAATGAGCAGCAAAAAACGCTGGTAATTTCCTCACTTTTCTATTAATTACTATGAAAAAACCATAATTTCTTTATAGTAAATTTTGCGGGTATAATGTTTGTTCAGATCATTCAAGGAAAAAGCGTCCCGATCCTCAAAATAAAGCGAATTTCGTGACGATTTGTGACCGTTGCGACTATCAATACCTTTATCGAGTGATTTTCGAGGAATACGATAAGAGAAAGTTAGAAAAAGAAGCGAAAATCAATGCTTTGGAAGGACAATTGATGGAATTGAAAGACATTTTAGTGAAGAAACAGAACGAATTGTCAGAAATGAAGAAAGAAAAACAGAAAAGAGATGATGAATACTCAGAACAGGCTGATTCTTTGACTAAAAAAATCAAGGTTTTACAGAATGAAATCAAGAAAATCGAGATGGAAACCACTGAATTGAATAAGAATTATACCCAGGTCAATGAATCCATTAAAGAAATCGATAAAAGTCTGACTGAAGTCCAGGCAGAATATACCAAATTGTATAAATATACTAGATTTTATAATAGATTTCTCTATAAAAACTCATAATTTTCTATTAAAATGGCTTAATTTTTTCTAGACAACAAGAAAACGAAGACCTTTCACATCAAATCGTGGCCATTGATAAAGACATCGAACAAACAACGACTATTATCCAGAAAATCGAAGAGTTGATTTCTCAAGCAAAAATCGAAAAAGGCGTCAATAACATCTATAAAGAAGCCTATAAAAACAAGGTGGATGAGGATGAGAATTCCAAAAAAAACGATATTGACCCATCTATCTCCAATATTAAGAACCAAGCCTCTAATCCCACGACTCTTCAAGTCTCTGACATTAAAAATATTAAAAATGGCACCGTGAATAAAAGCCCCAAATTTACTCAGGATGGAAAAATGGCAGAAAGTCCAGAACATTGCAAAAATTGTCGAATATTTTGAAAACTTAATTAAAAATCCGAAAAAAATTAAGCCTCTATCCAGATTTTTAATAAAAAGCTTTAATTTATTTCATATTATTCATATTTTTTGAAAAACCATTGAATTTTTACTTAAAAATGGATAGTTTCACAATCAAAAAGCCTGCCAAAACCCGTCGGAACAACTCCAATTATCTCGATCTCAAGGATCGGATTTGTAATCAGGGGTTCAAATTAGAGCCATTGCCTAGTGTTCAAAGGCCTGGACCTCATTATCCAGGAGTCCAGCCGTTATCCGTTCGTGTGGCCACAAAAAACCAATCGTTAATTCCTGTCATTTATCAATCCCAGCCTTCCATTCTTCATAAAACAGCCAATGCTTTCTTTGAGAAGAAGAAGAAAGAAAAGCGAAAAGCCGAAAATGAAGGAATTCTCAATGATTTGATTGGAGAAAAAGAGATTTTCCATAAGACTATGAATATGAATAATAATAATGCCAATTTTAGGAGTTTGCCACCTATTGAACAGAGATTTAATGTCAGCACTTCAACGAATTTCTTCAATTCGCAGTTTATGGACACTTTGAGGAAAAATAGCCCGGCTTTTGAAATAGAAGCTAGACAATCGAGATATTTATTAGAAAAGTTAGCGGGGAAATTAGAGATGGATAAGCGATATATGAGCACGAATATGGGGAAAAAACTCAAAGGTTTAGGGAAAGAAGCTATTTTCATCGAGGAGAATTCAGGCAAAATAGAGAATTTTAACCAATCTAGTGTGAAATTCAAACAATCGTTCAAAGAAATTGAAAATCTAGCGAAACCATCTGAAATTATGCCTTTAATGAATGAAACCATGAAGAAAGCCTCGATTCTCATGGAAAACCCAGGCAAAAACGATATGATTGGAAGTTTTGACAATCAAACAAAGTCAGGAATTTCATTGGATCAACCAACTAAAGACATAAGAGGCTCTGTTCAATGGGACATGAGCTTTAAAAGACCGGCTTCGAAAGTCGATAAATATATTGAATTAATAATGAAAAATGTGATGAATTTAGATGAATTCATCTATTTATATCAAGATCCAGCTGATACTGACCCTTATAATCTCGAGGTAATTGAATATGAGACTTTGAAAGATGATGATCTTAAAGATTATTATACTATAAGCAAAAAAGGACTTTGTCATTATGAAAATGGGAAACCTAATGAATTCATCCCATTGGCTATTTGGCTCAAGGAAAGAGAAACTTATGATCGAATAAAAAGCCTGAAGTTTTTTAAGAAGTTCAGAAAATGGAAAACCTTGAAAATGTGGAAAAGAAACATCATAAGAACTAAACGAACTCAATATAAAAAGGCTTTGGAAGAGGGATTGTTCGTTCTTAATGGGAAATTCAGACAAACCTTGATAGAACATAGAGGAAATTGCATGGAAATGGAAAAACTCAGGATTGTTGATTTATCTCCTCAACAATATGGGCTTAGTCTTGAAATCCCGAAAATCGAGGAGTTCCAGGAACAACAAGCCAAGAAAAGAGAAGCTGTCAAAGCTAAGATTCGTGAATTCTCTAATAAATGTCGCGAGAACGTGAAGAAATGCTTTCAAGATTGTCTGGATATCCTGAAATCTAAGCAAAACAGCCTTAAAAAAGACCCTTATGAGGAGGAGGTCAAGCGAAGAACTAATGCGAATGCCAATGCCTTTAGACTTCGTGAATCTGCGTATGAAAACCTGGGATTTGATGATGAATTATCTTATGAGCAAAGGAGTGAATTAAGGAAAGAATGCATGAAATTCCTGAGATTTGCTTATCTAGTAGATTTCCTCACAATGGACGCTTTAAAGAATATCTATATTATCAGTATTGAAGACTTATTTCTGGATATGAGCAGTCTAATGAATATCAAGGAAAATATCATATATCATGAAAAAGGACAAAAGGGCAGTTCTAAATATAGAGAACCTTTATTTTACTTGATGATAGAGGCTTTTTTTGAGAGGGAAATAGAGAAAAGCCTGATTTTCACTGAAACTCTTAAGGAATATGTGCCTGCGCCTATGGGAACAAGCAAATTCCCTGATGAATTCAATATCCTTTATCATGTGCATATAAAACCTGAAGGCATTATAGTGAAACATCAGACTCCAGATAAAAAAGATACTGAGGAAAATGAAGAGGAAGATGATCTCGATGCTTATGATTATAATAAGACATATATCAGGGAGTTATGTCCAAGTCTATATAAGATCTGGCTCACATTACAACCCAATCCAGAGGATTTCTATCAAGGCCTACAAAAAGCCATACAAGATGGGTTTTTATCTCTTCAATGCTTCGAAAGATGGAGTCGACATGATGACATGACTCCTTATGTGAATATATTAGAGGAATGGGATGATATGGTGGGGGAAAATTGGGAAATGCCGGATTCGAATTTCCTAGATCCGAATGAAATGCTTGATTCCAGTGAAATCGCCTTGGTGAACACTCATTTGAAAACGATTTTGGAAGAGGCATTCCTAAGAACTGATAAATATCTAGCGGGATTGAATGAAAGTCTCATGATTTATTGGGAAAATTCGAAATTGGATTTAGATTTGTTCAAAAACCCTAGATTGGTTCGTGAAGTAGAAAGCATTCAATGCAGTTTACAGATACTCAAATTCCAAAAGGAAAAATTACAATTTGGAATCCCTTTTCAGGCAGATCTCGGCTTATTCAGAGTAGATTCCTCGAAATTAAGAGATATGGTGTTACCTTCACCTGAAATGTTATTGAAGAGATTCCAACAGATTTTGCCTGACCAATTGAGAGCCCGCTTAAGAGAAGCGAAAGATTGGTTGGTGAATAGCACGCAAATCATGAAAGCCGGGATTGGGAATCTTGATGATTTCGTCAATCAAAGAAACTCAGTGAAGACCATAGAAGAAGATTATCCTGGAGTAAAGAAGGAACTTGATACTTTGAATTTGATAGTGATGAGTTTGAAGGAGGCGGAGTTTGAATTGAAGAAAGAAGATGACCAATTGGCAGCTGATATTAATCATATAGCTGTAAGTCTTGCCACCTCCTTAAGTTCTGTGATAGAATCTTTAGAAAAAGGTATGGAAAGCAATGCGTTGAAGATCTCGAAACAATTGATCCCAGAACTTGAAAAAGCCACGAACGATCTTGATTATAAAGTAAAGGACACACGATTCCTCAATAAAGACATTTCAATGATTTTGGCGATTGAAGATCTTGATAAAATGCAATTGGAATTCAAGAAACTCGAGGTTTCAGCGAATAAATATCGTGATTATCAAAAAATCCTGGGATTGGAAGTCTCTGAATTCGAGGATTTGCGTAATCTTAAAGAGGAACTCGAATTGCGATTGGGTATTTGGAAAGGTTTGAAAGATTGGTTGAATATGATAGAAAAATGGAAAAACGGGCGTTTTTCTGAGATAAATTCTGAGGAAATCATGACCCAAGCGGATTTCTATACAAATATAGTAAGAAGAGCCTTGAAGAAATTGCCTCCGAATCCAGTATTAGATGATTTAAAGAGTTCAGTAGTTCGATTTAAAGACGCTATGCCTGTGATAATCGCCTTAAGGAATAAGAATCTTAAGGAATATCATTGGAAAGAAATCAAAGAAATGATTCCTGGATTGGAAAATGTTGAGGAAATGACTTTAAAGGAACTTTTAGAATTAAATGTGGGGAATTTTGTGAAGGAAATACAGGAGATTTCAACACAAGCCTCACAAGAAGCAGTTTTAGAACGGGAATTCGAGGAAATACAAGGAAAATGGATGACTTTGGAATTTTCAGTTCAACCTTATAAAACTGATAAAACTAAGGATCTTTATGTATTGACTGAAATCGATGAATTATTCATGAGTTTAGATGAAAATTTAGCTAGTTTGAATAATGTGTTGGGATCGAGATATTTGAAGACTTTAAGGACGAAAGCTGAGGAATTACATAAGAAATTGCTTTATGCTCAGGAAACTATTGACGATTGGTTGATTTGTCAGAAGAATTGGATTTATTTGGAAAATATCTTCGATGCTCAGGATATTCGTAAGAAACTTCAGAATGAAAGCACTCAATTCGAGGCTGTTGATAAGAGCTTCAAAGGACAAATGAGAAAAACCTATTTATCAAGAATTGTGAATAAAGTCTTATCTCCAGAAATAGGCAAAATGTTCAAAAAACATAAGGAAACGTTAAACCAGATTCAAAAAGCTTTAGAAGCGTATTTGGAATTGAAAAGAAGCAATTTTCCAAGATTTTATTTCCTTTCGAATGATGAATTGTTGGAAATTCTGGCTAATGCGTTGAATTTGCCTGCGATTCAGAAACATATGAAGAAATGCTTCGATAATATCTATAAGCTCTATGCTGGAGATGACCCAAAATCTACGTCAATATTGGGGATGATATCTGGAGAAGGAGAAAGAGTCGATTTCAATAAATTAGTGTCTATCAGATCCGGAGATATCGAACATTGGTTGAATTTGGTCCAGGAGCAAATGCGAGACACTATCAGTAAGAAGATGAAATTAGGCAGAAATGACATAGAAATCAAAGAGCGGAAAAAGTGGGTCTTAGAACATCCTGGTCAAATCGTGGCTACAGTTTCGCAATTATCTTGGTGTTCAGCTACAGAATATTTCTTAGATCAGATGTCTGAAAACCCTAATTCATTGGGTGAATGGTTCCAGATAAACTTTCTGCAATTATCACAATTAACTGAATTAGTTCGAGAGGCTCTCGATTCGATAAAACATAAAATAATAGTAGCGCTAATCACTCAGGATGTTCATGCGAGAGATATCATAGAAACCCTGACGAATGAAAACGTTAGTTCGAAGCTGGATTTCCAATGGCAACAACAATTGCGATATTATTGGGATGAATCTCTAGAGAAAGAGAATATCTATGTTTCACAAATCAACGCCAAATTGAAATATGGATATGAATATATGGGCGCCACCAGTCGTTTAGTCATAACTCCATTAACTGATCGTTGTTGGATCACAATAACAGGAGCTTTAAATATCAAGTTAGGAGCTGCTCCAGCAGGTCCTGCAGGGACAGGAAAGACAGAAAGCACGAAAGATCTCGCTAAGGCTTTAGGCATGTTATGTGTGGTGTTCAATTGTTCAGAACAAATCGAACATCGTATGATGGCCAGATTATTCAGTGGATTGGCACAACAAGGCGCATGGTCATGTCTTGATGAATTCAATAGAATTGATATCGAAGTGTTATCAGTGATAGCACAACAATTATTAGTCATCAGACAAAATAACCTCAAAGGAGAAAAGAAATTCTTTTTCATAAATGATGTCATTACATTGAAAGATGGCTTCGGAGTCTTTATCACAATGAATCCAGGATATGCGGGAAGAACTGAATTACCTGATAATCTAAAGGTGCTTTTTAGACCAGTTAGTATGATGATTCCTGATTATCGACTCATAGCGGAAATCATCCTTTTCAGTGAAGGATTCGAAAATTCCAAGGTTCTTAGTAATAAAATGGCACAATTATATAAATTGAGCTCAGAGCAGCTTTCCCAACAAAAACATTATGATTTCGGTATGAGAGCAGTTAAAAGCGTCTTAGTGATGGCTGGTTCATTGAAAAGGTCTGATCCTAATAGTAATGAAGATGGGGTTTTGATAAAAGCAATGAAAGATTCAAATATCCCGAAATTCTTAAAGGAAGATATCCCATTATTTCAAGCATTGATCCAAGACCTCTTTCCTGATGTTATGGTGCCAAAAGATGATTATGGCTTGTTAATTCAGATGATTGAGAAGGGATGTAAGGAAATGGGTCTTCAAAATGTTGAGAAACAGGTGATTAAAGTTATTCAATTATTCGAAACCTTCAATGTGAGATTCGGAGTTATGATTGTCGGGTTCACGGGTAGTGGGAAAACAGTGAATTATAAGCTTTTGCAATATGCGATGAGCGAATTGAGGAAACTCGATTCCTCAGATCAAAGAATGCAGATTGTGCATACTTATATCTTGAACCCAAAATGTATCGCAATGGGTGAACTTTATGGTGAAGTGAATCCATTCACTGATGAATGGCAGGATGGTTTGGCTTCTAAAATAATGCGTGAAATTGCGATTGATGATGCCGTTGATAAGAAAAATGATAGACAATGGGTGGTTTTTGATGGGCCAGTGGATGCTTTATGGATAGAAAACATGAATACGGTTTTGGATGATAATATGATGTTATGTTTAGCCAATGGTCAAAGAATCAAGCTTCGAAATGAGATGCGTATGTTATTTGAAGTCAATGATTTAGCTGTGGCTTCACCAGCCACGGTTTCTCGATGCGGAATGGTATATATGACAGTAGAAGAATTAGGTTGGAGACCTTATGTGGTTTCTTGGTTGGATTCCTTTATAGAAAAGAGCCTTTTGAAGGAAACTATGAATATAATGGATCAGGAAGGCAATAGTCAAGCCGATTGTATTGAATTTGTTGATAAGGAACTCAAGAAATGCTTGTTGGGACTTTTTGATGAGATTGTTAATGATTTGTTAAAACTTGTCAGGGGGTTTCATGAGCCTATAGCTACTACTGATTTACAATTAGTGACTGGACTTTGCAATTTGTTGGAATGTTTCTTATCGAAAAACTTCGGGTTCAAGCTTTATGAGAAAGTTGAAATCAAAAGGAAATTTCTCTTAAACTCCTTTGTGTTCGGAAGTGTCTGGTCTTTAGGAGCATCTATAACTGAAGAAGCTCATTTGAGAATTGACGATTTCTTTAGAAAGCGTTTCACTAACATTTTGTTTCCATCATCTGGAACTGTATTTGATGTTTTCTTTGATTCCCAATCTTCCGATCTTTCTTTCAAATCATGGAATGAGAAAATCCAAGAATTCATTTATATGAAAGATGCGCCTTATTTCAATTTGATGGTCCAAACCAATGATACGGTGCGATTTTCCTTTATTCTTGAATGGCTCTTAATTTTCGAGAAAAGACCTTTTGTGACTGGAGGCACAGGAGTTGGTAAATCGATGATTATAAAGACTTTACTTCAAGAAAGCCAAAACACTAGATCTCTCGATGCGATATATATGATGTTTTCAGCAGCTACTGAATCCAGTGTCCTTCAACAAACCATTGAAAACAAATTAGAAAAATTCAAGAAAACGCTATATGGCGCAAAACCTGGCAGAAAAGCAGTGATTTTCATTGATGATGTGAATATGCCGGCTATAGAACAATATGGAGCTCAACCGCCAATTGAATTATTGAGACTTATGATTGATAAAGGAGGGTTTTATGATAGAAAGGAGAAATTTTGGAAGGAGATCCAAAACACTTCAATATTGGCAGCTGCAGCTCCACCCACTGGAGGCAGGAATAAATTAACTCCTAGATTTACTAGACATTTTAATATGCTTTGTATGCCACAACCGAATGCTGAAATTCTTCTAAGGATCTTCAATTCGATATTGATGGGGTTTTTAACCACGAATAATTTCCTGGATTGTGCCAAAAGACTCTCTGATAGTGTGGTTAAGGCGACTATTGAGGTTTATTCACGCATTGTTAAAGAGAAAAAGGCCATTCCAAGCAAATTCTTCTATACTTTTAATCTGAGGGATCTTTCTAAGGTGTTCCAAGGGATTTTAATGGTCAGGTCTTATACTATCAAAGAACCTGAGAATATGGTTCGTTTATGGGTTCATGAAACCAGTAGGGTTTTTCATGATAGATTAATTAATAAGGAAGATAGATCTTGGTTCAATAATCTTTTAATAGAATTATTAGCGAAACAATTTAATATGAGATGGAGTTATGAGGAGATGTTTGAAGGAGGTAATACGATCCTTTTCGGAGATCTCTTGAAATTAGATACCAGTCGAGATTATGAGGAGATCCGCGATTTTAAGAAACTCATAAAGGTCTTCAATGATAAATTAGATGATTATAATTTTGACACCAAAAATAAGAATAAATTGAATCTCGTGTTTTTTGAAGATGCGATTGAACATATTCTCAGAAGTTCAAGGATCTTACGTCAACCCAGAGGCAATCTTATGTTGATAGGAGTCGGAGGTAGTGGAAAACAAAGTCTCACTAGACTTTCTAGTTATTTAATGGGTTATGCTTTAAGACAAATCGAATTGACCAAGGGATTTAATGAAGATTCTTTTCGGGAGTTTCTAAGGGAACTTCTTCAGAAAACTGGTTTGGAAGGAGAAAAAATCACTTTTCTTTTCAATGATAGTCAAATTCAGGACAGTTTCTTGGAAGATATCAACAATCTATTGAATTCTGGAGAAGTGCCTAACATTTGGGAACAACAAGAGGATAAGGATCATATAATAGCGGGTATGCGGAATTATCATGTGAATGTCTTGAAAAGAGATGATACTCCTGATATGATATATGCGAGTTTCGTCGAAAGAGTCAGAGATTGTTTACATATAGTCTTATGTTTGAGTCCGATTGGTGATGGTTTAAGAATCAGATGCAGGAAATTCCCTTCTTTAGTGGATTGTTGTACATTAGATTGGTTTGCTCCCTGGCCAGAAGATGCGCTTTTGAGTGTAGCAACTAATTTTCTTATGGAGATGAATTTAGGAACTGGAGAAATGAAAGAAGCATTGGTGGAAATGTGTAAAGAAATCCATATCACTGCTATTGAACAAGCTAAGGTTTTCGAAGATAGATTGAAGAGAAAGGTTTATTTATTAATATTTTCTATAGTTTTAAAATGATTTTATAGGTTTTCATAACACCCAAGAGTTATCTAGATTTCCTTCAACTTTATATGAAATTGCTTGAAGAAAAACGTGAGGAACTTAGTTTCAATATCAAACGATTAAGCACAGGAGTCAATCAATTAGCCAATGCCAATAGTCTCGTAGCTCAATTAAAGATCGATTTGACTCATTTACAACCTCAACTCGAAATCCAAAGCAAAGAAATGGATAAAGCCTTGATTCTTCTTGAAAAAGATTCGAATATCGCATTCCAACAAGAATTATTAGTGAATCGTGAAAGGGAAGAAATCAACAAACAAACTCAAGAAATCAAGATTCTTACGGATGATGCCCAAAGCGACCTCGATATCGTGAAACCTGAGCTCGAAGCTGCTGAAAAAGCTATAGAAAACATCGATGAAAAACAAATAGCCACCATGAGAACCTATCCATCCCCACCTCAGATCGTAGAAGATGTTATGGCAGGTGTTTGTATTTTATTCGGCAAGAAATATGAATGGTCAGTTGCGAAATCCATGATGTTAAATCTCAAGGATTTCATCCATAATCTCTTAAATTATCCCAAAGATTCAATCAAAGAGGATATATTAATCAAATTGAGGAAACATCGTGCTAACCCGAATGTATGTTTCAAGCCAGATGATTTAAAGAATCGAGCTCCAGCAGCTGCAGATCTATGCACTTGGTGTATAGCTATGGAAACTTATTCCACAGTAAGTAAGAAAGTGGCTCCGAAAAAAGCCAAAGTAGCAGCTTTACAGGCGAAATTGGAATCTTCGAACCAAATACTTCAGGAGAAAGAAGCAGAAGTGGCTAAAGTCAAAGCCAATGTCAATAAGCTTCGTCAAGAAAGCGATTTGATGTTACAGAAGAAAAACGATACTGAACATTTGATCAAGCAAACTATGATTAGATTAGAAAATGCTGCTCTTTTGACTAGTCTTTTAAAGGAAGAAGGCGAAAGATGGCAAGAATCTATTAAAAGCTATGAAGAAGAGACTATTACAGTAGTTGGTGACATGTTTCTGGCAACAGGGATCTTGAATTATTGTTCAGCTTTCACAGGGTTATATAGACAGGAGTTATTAGGAAAATGGGTTATTGGACTTTATTCAAAAAATGTGCCTTTGTCTTCAGAAAATCCTTCAATTGTTAAAATCCTTGGTAATCCTATAATAATCAGAGAATGGACTATAAATGGATTGCCTAGTGATGTGGTTTCATTAGAAAATGCGGTTTTTGCGAATAAAGCTTCGAAATATCCCTTGTTTATTGATCCGCAGCTTCAAGCGAAGAAATGGCTCAAGAAATCTGAAGAATCTAATGGCTTGAAATTAATGAAGTTTTCTGATAATCAATTCCAAACTAATTTGAAAGCAGCTTTGACTTTAGGTTATCCAGTGTTAATTCAGGACACAGAAGATATCTTGGATCCTGTATTGGACACAGTATTAGGCAAAACGATCTATAAAAGCAATGATGGTAGGGTTTCCATTAGATTCGCGGATCAGGATGTTGAGTTTAATGATGGATTTCGATTATATCTGACCACTAAGATGCCAAATCCTGATTATTTGCCTGATATCTTCATAAAGACTAATGTGATCAATTTTACTGTGACCTTCGATGGGCTTGAAGAGCAATTATTGGCTGATGTCGTGAAACATGAAAGGCCTAGTATTGAACATGAAAGGGATGAAAACATAGTGAATTTATCAGGATTTCGTAAGAAAATAATCGATAGTGAGAATTTGATCCTGAAGTTATTATCAGATGCGAAAAGCGAGACTTTATTAGATGATGTCGATTTGATCAAGACTTTGCAAAGCTCAAAAACCGCAGCTATTGAAGTCGATAAACAGATAAAGGCTAGTGTGGAATTAGAGCAAAATATAGAAAAGGCAAGAAATCTCTATAAAGAAGTCTCTATTCGAGGAAGTGTCCTATATTTCGTAATCAAAGATCTCTCATTAATCGATCCAATGTATCAATATTCTTTACAATATATCACGAAATTGTTTAATATGGCCATTCATGCAACTAAAGATTCTGAGGATTTGATTGAAAGAATCAAAGGTCTAATAGATAATATCACAAGGCATATTTTCACTAATGTTTGTAGAGGCTTATTTGAAGAACATAAGCTGATATTTTCATTTATAATCAGTGTGAATATCAAAAAACAAGCCAAATTCTTAGATGAAGCCTTATGGAATATCTTCCTTAGAGGACTTCCTCAAATATCCACTGATAAGAAACAAGCCTCTAATAATAAACCTCCTGATCCTCATATCAATGCGAAATTCTGGGAAATCAGCCTATTCCTTCAGGCAAATAACCCGAAATTCAATAATTTCTGTCATGATTTACCTTCTCAACTACCGAAAATCCAAAATTATATCAATTCCCTTGAAAGCAATGAGACCTTGAAATTCCCAGAGCCTTGGGATATTCAATTTGATGAATTTGAACAATTATTGATCGTTTTTCTTTATCATCCAGAGAAACTCATGTTTGCGATTTCGAATTATATCAAGCAGACATTAGGTTCCTTTTATTTAGAAAGTCCTGAAGTCGGAATGACGAAACTTTTCAATGATTCTGATTGTAAAACGCCAATAATTTTCGTGTTATCTCAAGGCGCGGACCCCACAGATTCGATCATAGCCTTTGCCAAGGAAAAGGATTTCGAGGAACAACTTCATATAATTTCGTTAGGGCAAGGTCAAGGTCCTTTTGCTGAGAAGATGATAGAAGAAGGCCGTAAAAGTGGACATTGGGTCTTTTTGCAGAATTGTCATTTAGCGAGGACTTGGATGCCGAAATTGGAATTGATATTAGAGGATTTGAATTCAAGTTCTGCTGAGGACACTAATCTAGGATTTAGACTTTATTTGACATCAATGCCCACTACATATTTCCCTATAAGTGTTCTTCAAAATGGGATTAAATTGACTACAGAACCACCTAGAGGCATAAAGGCGAATTTGAGAAGAGCCTTTGCGGATATTAATGAGGAATTCCTGGGTTCTTGTAATAAAGGAGCCAAGGTTTTTCATAAGATGATTTGGGGTTTGGCTTATTTCCATGCGATAGTCTTGGAAAGGAGGAAATTCGGTCCTTTGGGATGGAATATTCGATATGAATTCAATGATAGTGATTTGATGACTTCAAAGACTGTGATGTTGATGCTTTTGAATGAACAAGAACAAATACCTTGGGAAGCGCTAGTCTTTGTCACTGGACATATAAATTATGGGGGAAGGGTCACAGATGATTGGGATAGAAGATGTTTATTGAGCATTTTGAAGAAATTCTATATAAATGAGGCATTAGAAGATAGTTATAGGTTCTGTGATTCAGAGTTTTTCATGCCCACGGTTGGAGATTTGCCTTATTATAAGAATTTCATAGAAGCTTTGCCTAATAACGATGACCCTGAGATCTTCGGACTTCATGCTAATGCCAATATCAATTATCAGTCTCAAGAATCTCAAAGGATTATCGCTTCTTTATTAATGATTGAGCCAAGAGTTTCCAGTGGAGGCGGGTCTTCTGGTTCTAAAAGCGACGAAATTGTCTTACAATTGTTAGATTCAGTCTCAAAGGAACTATCTGATAATTTAATGAAGGAAAATGGGAATAAAGATCTATTCCAAGAGAATGAATTAGGCCTTTTACCATCCCTTTCAACAGTTCTAGTCCAGGAAATTGAGAGATTCAATAAATTACTAAGTAGAATGAGGTCTACTATGCAAGGCCTAACCTATGCTATTCAAGGCTTGGGACTTATGTCTCAAGATCTCGATGAAATGTATTATAGTCTCTTATTGAATCAAGTGCCTAGAGTCTGGGAAGAAGTGGCATATCCGTCTTTGAAACCGTTGGCTTCTTGGATCGCGGATTTGAAGGAAAGATTGAATTTCATGTCCGATTGGCTTTTGAATGGGAATCCGAATTGTTTTTGGCTCTCTGGGTTTTATTTTCCTCAGGGATTTTTGACTGGAGTCTTGCAGACTCATGCCAGGAAATATAAGATACCTATTGATCAATTGCAATTTAGTTTCAGAATCATGGAGGAAAAGGAAAATATCTTTGGGAAACCAATGGATGGGGTTTATGTTTCTGGTCTTTTTCTGGTGGGAGCCAGTTGGGATAAGAAAAAGAAGACCTTAATGAATCAAATGCCTGGGGAAATGAAGTTTAAGATGCCAGTTATTCATTTCAGTCCCATAGAGAATTATGAACAGAAAAACACAGATTATATGTAATTTATTAAGAAATTTGGATAACGTTTTGATGTGTTTTTTTAGCTGTCCTGTGTATAAGACTTCATTGAGGAGGGGGGTTTTATCAACTACAGGTCAATCAACGAATTATATTCTGGCTGTGGTAAGAAAAATTAACTGTGTTATGGGGAATTAAAAGGGATTTTTAATAGGATTTACCTGCTCCAGATGATTATGTGGATTATTGGACTTTAAGAGGAACTGCTATGTTGACACAATTGGATGATTAAGAGGAGATATGTAATTATAAAAGAAGAGAATTTTTTTTTTTTTATGAAAATTTGTTATTTTTTTCAATTAATTAAGAATATCATAATAAAAAAAAACTCACCTTGATGTGAAAAAGGATTGATTTCTGAAGGAATTTTAATTATTTTGGAGAAAAACATAGTTTATTTACCTTGAAATTCTTGAATTTTTAATATTTTTTATTTATTTATTTATTAATCAAAATGGATCGGAATAATTTTTTCAAAAAGCTGGAAAATATTTACGCCGAGGTTGAAAAAAAG
>Ga0302186_10002120_pt1 | contig 15581 bp, 8 predicted proteins | sample II_Bog_E1_2_FD_198782 | JGI IMG/M metagenome (GOLD analysis project Ga0302186, IMG submission 198782) | Peat permafrost microbial communities from Stordalen Mire near Abisko, Sweden - II_Bog_E1_1 | ecosystem: Environmental > Terrestrial > Soil > Wetlands > Peat | place: Sweden: Abisko, Stordalen... | reverse complement strand
AAAATAAAGAGCAGGGCAAAAATGGTAAAGGGATCTAAGTGTTTCAACAATTACAATCAGGCCCAATGGATAGATGAACTCGACCCCGATAAAGGACAATAAGATTACCCTCATTGAGTCGATGATTTTCTAGAACTGGTGTATCCTCGAACTGTTTAATTTAATCCTCGCTTGCTGCAAGTTGGTTCATCTATTATATTTAATAGGACATTATTAGTTTATGAACATATTGAATTGGATAACAACTAAATACAATTCTAAAAGATACAAATTTTATTGTAAAATCATCAGCTTTTGGACCATGTAATGTTAGAAATCACTCTTCCAATGCTTCTTATCTTCGCAAAGTTTTACTCAAAGTTATCATAGCATTGTTCTCCTCCATAACTAAACTCTTCCGCACTGTTGGTCAACGCAAAATTTTTTACTTGACTATTATAGACGTAGCTATGAATCAGATCTGCTTTGGCCACACCTAATGTATTATCCTGCACTACCAGAATTACCTTAATAAGGCTACTAGACCTAAAAAGTTTTTATAGGGACCTATAAGCTTCGATAGGGATTTCATATGCCTACAATGCAATTTTTTTCCAGCACTGACAAGCAGCTAAACAAAACGGAAAGCATAAGCAGCAACCTAAGAGGCAAGTGGTGCAGATACAGCAGAAATTGGCCTATTTAACCATCCTACCAGTGATAAAAATAGTCGCTGATTTAATTGTGTTAAGTTGTTCATCGCTGACCTAGTCTATTCTTCCGACCAGATCTTGATAGGGACCAAAGAATGCGAATTCCTCATGACTATTTTGTTGATTGGCACCTTCCGATAAGGCTCGCTGCATTTCTGCCAAGGCAGCATTCATTTGGAAGAACATGAATATTCTGTTTTTAATTATAAATTTATAAAATTTTCTGAAAAAATTAAAACGTAAAATAACCGAAACCAAAGATTAAACAAAAAATCTTTCTCAATAATATTACGAAATTATTGCTAAGTGACGGTTTGGATATATCCTATAATTTACATCCGTAACTTCCGAGAGCCTGATACCACTTTTGTAAAATTCCTCGATTATATCCGAGAATTTTTATTTCCATGATTTAGAATCCAAAATAAAATTAAACTGCAAATCAGTACTCATTTGCTTTGTGAATTATTGATAATCTTCAGAATTCGAATTGATAGTGACGGGATCTTTCAGTTAAATATATATACATCAGTCATTTGTTACAGAGCTACCGAACATGAAAATCCATAAGGAGAAAGATTAGTAAAAAGGCATACTGTTATTTTGTGAAGCAAAAGTTTAAAGTGAAAATGATTAGAAGGATATCTGCAATTATGGCGATTGGATATAGACTAATGAGTATCAAGTGAGCTATTATCTTGAGTAGAAAAAAGAAAACGATACAGATTGATCGCGCAAATTCATGGCAGCAGGACTCTTTTTTCATTCTAAATTTAAGTACTCATTATTAAACTTAAAACCATGGCAAAAATATTAACCAATATAACATTTCGATCATTAGAAGAAGCATAATTAAATTGTGATTGTAATCCTAATATTTTAATCAATAATTTGATTGCGTAAAAGATAATAATTATTTATGAAACCTTATACCGTCATCAGACCACAGGTAAAAATATTTCCTCATGTAAAAGTTAATACTTCGATATATTAAACCGCCTGGAATATCTCTCTGGCGAAGCAAGTCTAAAAAGAGGCTATTTCACAACCCAAAATTCATGTATATCGCCCTCACATAATTGAAAAAAAATCGCCCAAAAAAGTATTTGTGAAAGTATTCAGTCTCAGCAGATTCATATTTTATAACCAGCAAAAATATCATCGAAAGGATTCAAGATTGGATACAAAAAGTCTCAATCGAAATCTAATGCTTAAATGTCAAATAATTCTTAAATAAGTCTTTAGAGACATGAACACGAACTCAAAAGATAGGAATTTCTGAAAAATAATGAACCATAACAACCTAAAAATGAGGAATTTGAAAATATTAAAGAAAATATATTGCCTTTGGAAGAGTCCAAAGTCAACTAAATTGTGATTATTAGAGATGATTAGAGCCAAGAAATGATGAAACTTAAAATTATAAAATTGAGAAGAGCCCTAAAAACCTTTTTTAATAAATCTCATTCAGGGGAGGAATATCATGAGAAAGCGGAAATTTAGGCAATATAAGAAATGCTAGTACCTGAATAAGCGAAGGAGAAATGCAAAAGAAGGCTGATTCATTAAAAAGCTGCTGGGGTTGTAGAGCTTATATAATTAAATGAGCTTTCAGAATAATCCAATAATTAAATCTTTCAAAATCATAGAAGACTACTGAGCCAGTACCAAAAGTTTATTCCTTTAAGTAATCAATTGATCCAGTAAAAAATAGAGCTTGCTTTGTTAGAATAATCATATTGTCAGGACAGTTCAAACCATCTGATTCGATCTCTTTCTCCTGAGTTTGACCAAAAATAGAATATAAAAGATTAAATTGTTATCATTAATGACATGTCAGAAAGCATTGAATAAAAAATTAAAAGTAGGTATGTTAGAAGTCTAGAAAAAGATAGAGGAGTTGAACCTGTTTTAATTCCGGAAAAGGAATTTAATATTATTATTAAATAGGAAATATAAAGTCTCTCTCCTAATTCAAAGAATATCCTCAAAAGAAGATTAGCTGATCAAATCAATTAAATTTAGCCAAAGTCAAATATTTTATAGTAACTCATAATTAAAAGATCCGAACGCTATGCTGTACCAATTCACTAAGAACAAGAGTTTATGGGTCAAAATTCCAGACTAACCTCCAAAAGAAACCTGAGTCATGACAAAAAAGTCAGTAATGAGGTTCACGTGCAGGCAGTCCCTCTCCAAGTGAACTCAAACAATTTTCAGGAGGAAGAGTTTATGGGTGAAAATTCGAGACTATCCTCCAAAAGAAATCTCAGTAATAACAAAAAGATATTCAATAAAGAGGAATAAGTGAAGTAAGTTTCTTATCATATAAACATTAACAACTTTAATGAGGAAGAATTTATGGGCTAAAGTTCTAGCCTATCTAAAAGAAGCCTGAGTCATGACAAAAAGATAGTTAATAAAGATGAATCAGTGAATTCAGTTTCTCGTCATATCAACATGAACAGCTTTCATGAGGAAGAGTTTATGGGTCAAAATTCCAGACTATCCTCTAAAAGAAATCTGAGTCATGACAAAAAAGTCAGTAATGAGGTTCGTGTGCAGGCAGTCCCTTTCCAAGTGAACTCAGACAGCTTTCATGAGGAAGAGTTTATGGGTGAAAATTCCAGAGTATCCTCAAAAAGAAACCTGAGTCATGACAAAAAAGTCAGTAATGAGGTTCACGTGCAGGCAGTCCCTCTCCAAGTGAACTCAAACAGCTTTTAGGAGGAAGAGTTTATGGGTGAAAATTCGAGACTTTCCTCCAAAAGAAATCTCAGCAACGAAAAAAAATTATTTAGTAAAGATAAATAAATGAATGAACTTCCTTTCCATGTAAACATGGACAACTTTAAGGAGGAAGAATTCATGAATTAAAATTAAAGGTTCTCCTCAAAAAGACATTTTATCCATAACAAATAAATCAATGATATGCTCAATAAAAATAAGTAAGCGAATTCAGTCTCTCTTCACTTCAGGTTGGATAACTATCAGGAAGAAGAGTTTATGAGTTAAAATTCAAGACTATCGTCAAAAAGAAATCTTAGTAACAAAAAAAAAGTTAATGAATCATATGTGCATGCAGTCCCTCTTCATGTAAACATAGACAATTTTAAGGAGGAGGAGTTTATGAATTAAAATTAAGGATTATCCTCCAAAAGAAACCTGAGCAATAACAAAAAAGTCAGTAATGAGGTTCGTGTGCAGGCAGTCCCTTTCCAAGTGAACTCAAACAGCTTTCAGGAGGAAGAGTTTATGGGTCAAAATTCCAGACTATCCTCCAAAAGAAATCTGAGTCATGACAAAAAAGTCAGTAATGAGGTTCGTGTGCAGGCAGTCCCTCTCTAAGTGAACTCAAACAGTTTTCATGAGGAAGAGTTTATGGGTCAAAATTCGAAACTATCCTCCAAAAGAAATCTCAGTCATGACAAAAAGATAGTTAATAAAGATGAACCAGTGAATTCAGTTTCTCATCATATCAACATGAACAGCTTTTAGGAGGAAGAATTTATGGGTTAAAGTTCTAGACTATCCTCCAAAAGAAATCTCAGCAACGAAAAATTATTTAATAAAGATAAATAAATGAATGAATTTTCTCTCCATGTAAACATGGACAATTTTTAAATAGAAGAAAAGTTTATGAATGAAAATTCTAGATTATCTTCAAAAAGAAATCTCAGTAACGACAAAAAAGTAAATAGTGTCGTCTTGAAAGATAGTGAAGTGCAGATACCCTCAATTAATGTGAATTTGGACAACTTAAAGGAGTAAAGTTTATAAAAGAATCGAATTTCAATGAAAAGATAATTGGTCAATGACAATAACGATAACAGCATCCTTTTTAAGAGTGGATATCAAAAATGCAACACTTTTTAGATTAACATTGATACAGAAGTGTAACAGATCAATCCAAAATCGAAATCACCCATAAAAAGAAATTTATAAATAAGCCAGTTTCAGTCTAATAGCCTTAAAATAAATTTCCATTTTGTCCCTCCTCCTCTCAAAAAAAGTTAAAAATGGAAATTGCCTGACGAGTCAGATAAAAAAATGATTTCCAATTAAAAATCATCAACGAGGTTTAAACACATCATTAACCTGCCTCCTTTTGAAAAATCTAAATAATCTATTACCAGAGTTAAATCCCCCTCGAAGCATGTTCATATAAACTCGTTCTTTATCGACAAAACCAAAAAATGATGATTTCATTATAAACTATAAATAATATTAACAGTTTCATCTCTTCAGATAATTTTTCAAATCAATCACTCAAGTCCAACGACTGAAGTCCTGGACTTACATTTTCTCGGTGAAACAGTTGCCATGTTAGTGTAAAGGTAAGCATCAATATTTGATTATCGTAAAAGTTTTCCAATTACACTCATGGGTAAATTAAGGAGTTGATTCTTTTTACCCTGCTCCTTGATCTTTAAGTTTTACATATAAACCACACGATCCATGTCGAAAGATACTTCGATTTTGTTGGAGATCTTGATGATAGTGCAACCAGGAAGATGAGTTTCAATGATTTGAACGATACTGTTCATGCCAAGGAAGGAGGGTGTATCCTTAATTATCACGATTTTTGGTTTTAAGCACAGAATACGTAATAGGGCAATCTTTTTGTTTAGTTCACTGTTTACAGTCCCATCGACTGTCTGGATACGTGAAGAAAGTCTATTTTATCGGTAGTTTTATAAGTCTTATTCCATCTGTAATTCACGAGCCATTCTGTCAGCTTAAATGTCACTAAAATCTGGTACTTTCCAACAAATATTTTCCTTAAGAGTTCCATTCACAAAGAAGTTATCCGATGTTATAATGCCAATCAGCCCTCTCAGATCTATATAACGAGCTAAATACCATCGGTAGAGATATCATTCAATTTACGGCCACCAATCGAGAGACTCCCCTATCCTTCTACCCAAGACCTTCGAAATTGTGGTAAATTGTTAGTAAAGGCATAAATTAAGTATTATCGGGCAATATCATTGATTTAAAGCAGAAGAATCTTTTCACCTTGAGAGATTTCTAAACTGAAAGGATTTTTTTCTATTTAATTTATCTTTCCGAGAGAAGAGTGATAATCGAATACTATATTCCTGAAAAGGATATCGTAGTTTTCTTTGGATGAAAACTCCATTTGAAAGGGTATATTTTATTCATGCTTTTAGCGGAATGACTTATAGTCAGTCTTTTTTTGAGAGTCATTTGCTTTCTTAACAGTCTTTTTCCACATTCCAAATTCCATAAACAGTTCCTAAATTATTAACTAGATACTATGTTAAGAGTGAAGAATGTTTATAGATTAACTGCTAGCTTTACAATTGTTTTGAGCACGTCTGAAAGGTTTATCAGCAAAAATATGGTCGTGGCGATGACAGCTGTGCTGCGCCCATGTCCTTTCATCTCAAAGCCATACTGAAATGCAAATCCTAGCAAGATGATACTAATGAAATCACACAGTAATTCTTCCCCATATGCTGTGTAACTTTCTGCTAGTTTATAGGCAGCCAGTCTCATATATTTTTGTTTTGCCCTTTCCAAAAACTCAGTCTTGACATCATAAATCTTTATGATTTCGCTGGCAGTAATACTCTCTTCGAAAACCCTCACAAATTCATACTTGTAGTCATAGTAGTGATGCACTACTTTCGTTTAAACTGATCGCAGGAAAGCGAGCACTGAAATATAGACTATGGCAATTAGAGTGATTATTATAAGAACATTCTGTTTGTTTGTGGTCACGAACATGATGGTTGCCAATAAGATGATCACATTTTTGTAGATCGCAAGGATGCAATGCCATGCAATAAAAACTTATTCGTAATCCTAAATGAGTCAACTTCTACATGATTAAATTTATTTGCTAATTTGACTGAAAATTGTTAGTTAAACCATACCAGACTGCGCTAGCTAAGTTTTTATAACGATCGAGAGTATAATGCATTACCCTTTATTACTGCTAGTTTAGAACTAACTTCCCCTTCAAGATAGACTATGCCTGCTAATCCAACAGTGAGAACTAATTCAATTATCATAAGATTGCGGAACGAGGATAAATCATTGTTTTGGTGCTACTCGTACTCATGACCAATGAAAAAATGGATGAAAATATGGAGCAACTCCGCCGAAATGATGATTAGATCTAAATGATGAGATAGTTACAAATAAGTATGACTTATGAAGGAGCAGCAGCCGTGAGAAACGAATATAGATAGCGCAAAAACGAATGCTATCTTTTGATTTTTTCTTTTTGCACAACCTGTAATTTCTTCTGAATGAATGCATTGAATGTTTATATTGATGGAGAATTGTAATTTCGTCGGGGATCTCTATCATTGATAGTTGAGTTATCATCATTAGAATCATTAGTGGGAAGATTTTCAAAAACACGGTTCATACTGACTGCTCGTTGAATTCTTTTCTGAAATTGACCTATCACTCGTTTTTTAAATTCAACTACATCTCCTGCCATAGATTTACTGTCATTATCTTTATCCATATCCTTGTCTTTTGACCTTAGAAATTTGTTAATGCGAGATTCTTGAGTAGCTGTGAGCTATCCGAATAAGCCATACTCAACAGAGACTCCTCCATCTAGGATCAGCACGTGATCATTGAATTGTGCGAATTCTGCATGTTTTGAGGCCATGATGATCATTATTCCTTGTTATTGTTTATCTCTTAGTATGCTCTCTACAATAGCAGCAGATTCTGGCGACAGATGATTGAAGGGGTTATCGAGTATGTACACATCGGAGCTGGAACAAAATACCTTTGCCAAACTGATTCTTTGCAACTGACTAGATGTGAATCCGGCTTATGCATTTATTTCCAGAGAAAGTCCATCTGCAGCTTTAATCTCATCCTTCAAGCCGAGTTTGTTGTAAATCTATCTAATTTGTTGATCTGTCACATTTTTATTGTAAAAAGCAATGTTATCTCGCACTGAAGCAGAGGCAAAATGAAATTTATCTGGCAGATAGCCAACTTTTCCACTCAGAAATACACTTCCCTTTACTTTTTTCAATGAACCCACGAGCATGTGCATAAAACTGCTGATGCCCTGACCTTTTTTACCAATGACTGAAAGTCTCTCTCCAGATTTTATTTATATTTGAGTATTGATAATTAGCAGAAAATCGTAGGATAAATGAGGGTATGTACTAATTGTATTTTTCTTAATGAGCAGCTGAGGCTTTCCAGATGGAGATCGTTTTATTAGAGCAGACTCAATTTCATCTGGAAGGGCAAAGTAAGTTGTGAGCCTATCCAAAGAGTGAATTCCATCGTGGAAACTAATAACCAACGTCTGAAAGGCTTTCATGGGATTGTAACATATTTGAAGCATTGATAACATCACATAAACTTCCTCTACAGTAATGGGATTAGCTTCTCCTATATCAAACAGTGCAATAGTCACAACTACCATGATCGGCAGGAGTAAAAGAGTGATGTCGTATAGAGATGAGTAATAGTAATATAATTAATGGTCATGATTCTCCTCAATGAAAAGGTCATTGTTTTTTTCAGTCAGCAGGGACTAGCAACCTGATAATTTAGCGGCTTTTATTTTTCTAAAAATCTAATAGTTGACTTGTGACCGTTTATCAATGAGGCGCAGTTTTGTTTGATTGCAATGTGCCATTCTCCCATCCAATTATCGCTGGAGAAGAAAAGCGATGACAAACCAGTAGATTGCGATTATTCCATAGGTTGGACTCTACAAGGAGATGAGGATTAAAGCGCCGACTACAGTGATGGGAGCTTCGAAGCATAAATGCATATTGCGGAACAAATTGAAAATCAGTTTGAGATCAACGTTCTCAAGTTGATAAATCTCGGATTGAGGGATACGGTCCGTGATTTATCTTGCCATTCGTAATGATTTATCAATTAATCTCTTCGACAAAGTACTTTATACCTTGATCGCTAACTACGTAAATAATCTCCTCGAGTGCTAGCCAAAAATCAATCTCAAAAACTGTAGCATCACAAATTGCTGAGTGAAGTATGAATTAGTCTCAACTAAAATGCTTTTAGGACCATGGCCGCTCATTTAGGCTAGAAAGGAGCGGATGAGCTGAGGAACTAGCAGATTGAGGCATGCAAATACAGTTGTTACCAAAAGACCTACCAGTATTTCCTGTTTATATGTAAAGAGTAGATTCTTAAACAGACTGTGAGATGTTGTTTTAGAGCTGAATAACCTTCGAACTGGTCGGAACATCTCGAAACGTGGTTCTGAGAAGACAGCACCTGCATATACGTTTAATTACTTGCGTCCTTAGTCCGAAAGACACGAAACATGTGTATAAAGCAGTGCAGGTGAAGCCATCGGACAATGATATTCTTGTCTAGGGAGGGCGAAAGATCCTTCATCGCGTATAATAATTTATATTGAAATCATAATTAAATGTGTTTATTCTAAGAAGGTGCAGCGCATTTCATTTAATTCAATGCATAATATCGTATATTTCGTCTGTTTTGGAGGTCTCATTTCAGTATTCACATTTGGAAAAGATTGGCTTTTACTGCTGGCATAACTACACTACAAATTCAAAAATTATTGAGGTAGAAGCTGCGGAAGCAAAAAATAAAACTTTTGCGTACTGGCAATCGAAAGATTTTGAGACCAAATTAGCCAAGATCGCTTTTCCAAAATAAAGTCGCTTAGCATAAAAAGCCTCTAATTTCTTATACGTTCTTCAAAACATTTTTTACATTAAATATAATCAGCAAGATTTATTAATGCAAAGAATTGATTCAATTCATTTATTTATTGCTATCATTAAAATTATAATGGTATCAATTTGATTGAGAGACAGGACACACATGATTGAATCAAAAAGCTGACTCTGATCTGTTAGAATATATAACTTAATAAATTGTAAAATATTTCAAGAGAAAGGAAGTTTAATATAATTGTTTTGTTTTGCTAAATCAATTAAATGTGCCAAACTATTGTTATTAAGGGGGCAGGATTTCAGTAATCTTAATGACATTTGGAATTTCAAGTTTATAACTTAATTGCTTCAATATATCTTTTTTATGTTTTTACTTTCCTCCTATTTTACTCTGAAATTTGATTTTTTTATATTTCAATCATAGATATCATACGTTTGTGCTAGAATTTACTTTTTTTTTTAATTTCTTTATTAATCTCAGGGTTCTCGCTTTAGAGCACAGGGGTAACTATGGTACTACTAATTATTGCTATGCATTTCTCATTAAACGATCAATCCTTTCAGCTCAAGAACTCAACTCTAATGCTTTGTGGTGCATCAATCTTTGATAATCCTCAAATTTAGGAATGATATCAACAATTTTGTTATGATTGGGTGAATTTTTATAAAATTAACGAGCGGCTGCTAAAATGTCGTCACTTGAAGCATATATGCTTAAGTATTTCAAATATCGAGGAGTGAGTGTTCTTTTGCCTAATCTGTCAATTTCATTTGATGCTTCAGTTTAATTAAATTTTTAAATCATGCTAATGTATTATGATATTATCGTAGGGAAATGCCTAGGAAAAAATATTTTGATTGCAATTAATTTATTTAGAAAACAATTTATTCTATCTTTATTATTTTTGTTGATTGACATAACATTCTTGAAATTAGCCATATAGAAATAGTTTAATATAATTTATTAAATGACCCCAGTAATCGGGCAATTAGAATTATTTATACTATTGAATTGAGAGATGAAGTCGGAGATAAAGTAAATTCTTTTTTAAGAATAATTAAAAAACATCTCTGACAAAACCAAAGTAAAATAATTTCAGCCAATTAACGTCGACAATGTCTAAAGATTCATTGCAAATAATTGGCAATTTAGAAAACCCTATATAGATTATTTTATAGATGATGAGCAGCAAAGGACTCTTCAGTCAATAAGATATAAAAGAAATTTAACATGGCTTTATTGAAGCTTTGATTAAAATGAATGAAAGTATCTTTGATGAAGAGATAAGAATTGCTTTGAGCAAACTAACTAGCCTCCACTTTCTTAGAAATCATTAGGTGTACTTACAGCCTTCATTTTTAATCAAGGAGTAAGCTCCGTACGAAGACACTCACGATCACGAGAACAGCCTCTTTAATCATAAGGCCAAAGATAAACTACTCCCGAAATAATAAGATAATTGCTCTCTTAAATCCAAATAAATAACACCCCAATAAATGGCTTGCAATTAGTATATTGATTAACGTCCATCTATTACTCGATAAGCGCACGCAAAATTGTTTTCTTTCTTGAATAAATCAATGGAAAGACTAAAAATAAAGTCAATGATAATATAAGTTTGCAGTAAAAATAAAGCATGGTCATTAGGATCTGGTGCAATTTATTTCCTTCGACGACTAATAACAATAAGAACATTTTTTCCATCATTATTTCCATCAATAGTAAATTAGGTCAAGATTATTATTCGTGAATTTATGCGAAAAAAGACAATAATACAGCATTAAATTTATGCTAAATAACTATTGGCTCCAAGATATTTAAACTGTCTTAAAGAATACTCTGAAAAGGATGACATTTTAGAGGCTGCAAAATGTATTTATTGTGCATAGACCAATAAATCTATAAGATAAAGAATAAACAGATTGCCACATTATCAAATGATAATAAATGTTAAAGCCTCAGCGTGGAAACGATAAGTATATAGTCGTTAGGAAAGGATAAGTGAAATGGAACTATCAATAAAGTCTTAGTAGCAAAATCTGGAAAAAATAAAAAAAATATCAAAAGAATGGAAAAAAACAAATATCTAATAGAAAATATTCAAAAAAACTGGTCTTCATTGGAATCCAATTAGAAGTCCTGTGTATTTTGAGCTTCAAATTTAACCAGCAAATCATGTATAATTTGATCAGCTTATTGATCCGTAGCTACACCAAACTACATTTGATTGATTGTTTAACTTTCACATTAAAATTATTACCATCAAAGCTTATCAAGCAAATGAAATTAAATAATTCTTAATTTTAATTCAAATGTTAATGAGTTTTCTTAAAAAATAAAACAATAAATAATATTTCATAAAGATAGTAAAAGTCCAAAAGTAAAGATTTTTAAAAATAATTAACTTTGCCAAAGTAAAATATTTTTTACAATAAGTATAAAAAACAATGAGATTGATTGATTGATCATTTCTTGCAGATAAATTAACAGAAGATCAACATTAACTTTGCTTTTATATTTCCAATTTTCTAGCTTTCTATTTTATTTAAATTTGATAATCGTAAAATAAGAGAATTTTCGTTCCAAAACTGCTTTGTCTTGATTTTTTATAAAGCTATTCAGCAGCCGTTAAAATATCATCACTTTCGGTATAAATTTTCATGCAATTTTAATATCTTGAAGTTAGCATCTTTTTTGCATACGTTTACACTTCATTTTTTGTTTCCGAAAACTTAAATTTCTAAAGAATTTCAAAGAATTATTTAGAAATTTTTTAAAAATAATCAGGAAAGAAACTTTTTATTGCTACTAATTTCTTTAAAAAGGATGCAACGCTGTGACCTGTGCTATGACCAGATGTCCATGCTTTTATTGATTTACAAAATGCTTTAACTGCTTTTTCGATGTTTAATCTTTTCATTGAATCATTTAAAAAATTAGAAAACAATTGATGGCCTTTTTGATATAAGAATTCTTTCTTCATTATCCGTTAGTTACTTCTTGTAAATTACTAAACAATTACTTTTATGGATTTGAGAGAGCCATTATATTATTATTTCGGAAGAAGTTTATCTTTGACCTTCTGGGGACTAAAGAGACTGTTCTCGTGAGTGTTTTCGTACGGAGCTTCCTCTTTTATTATAAATGAAGGTTAAAAGTGCATATAAGGATATCTAAGAAAGTGCAAGTCGGTTAGCTTGCTTAAGGCTATTCTCATCTTATCATCAATATCCTTCAGCCGGCCTTATTGATTAATTTGGATAATCTTTTTTATAAAAACTCTTTCAATGGATTCAATAAATTAACTGGTCAATAGACCTTTGCTACTCAGTGACCAAAACAAAATAGTCAATGGGTTTTCGGAAACTAGAGAGTTTATATTTTATTAAGTTATATTAATGCTGTCAATTTTTTGGCATTCCTTTAAAATTTCTTCTTCGTCTTGTAAATTCAACGCTGCCTATCCTATATTGTTTGATTGCTAGTCTCTGAAAAGAGAATATCCATATTAGAAAGATTCTTTCAATTAGGAATTTTATTCATGTGGAACTGTGTTCTCTGGCATTTTCTCTTTGTTTTCTTCCTATTCTTTTTCTTGTTGACAGATTGAGATATTATTAACTTCGTTGCCATTCTACGATTCTTTAAATGAACTTGTATCTTCTTCCTCCACATCCATTGATTTAATAAATTTGTATGAAATATGAGCACTTTAAAATATTTTAGTTAGTTTTGTTCATTTTCTTTTATCGGCAACAATTTGCTCTTTGCATACTATTTCATCTATCTTTTCTTCATAGTGAATTGCTTTATACATATTGTTTTTTATCAAAGTATTATTGAGGATAACTGAGAAAAGAGGAGAAGTATGAATGTTAAGACCATATCACTTTGTAGATTAATCAGACCCTTTTCATATTTTATCGTTACAATTAGATGCTGAGGATATTCAATGGAAACTATGATTTACAATTGACTTCAAATTGTATATATATATCAAGTGAGGTTAGTCAAAATAATTGGCATTAATATTTCAAAGATTTTATCTTTATAATCATCTTTATGATAATCATTGTTGGAGAGAATTCCATAATTCAAATGTTCCTTTTAATAATACATTTGCAGAAATATCGATTTTTATTATTTTAGGGAGGAACTTTATAACGACCCTTTTTAAAGAGAAATTTAACTTTGCTCTGCTTTTAAGATATTCTCCAAAGCGCATCCCACTTAAGTTGAATCTGTCGGATTGTTATGAATGGTCGTATCATTGTGTATCTCATTTTTAAGAAGGCATCATCACCTTATCATCATCCACTATATTTCCTGTGCTCTAATCATATGCTCCTCACTAATTAATTATCATACCCTATGGACTTCTTCCAGTTCACGATAAATATTGGCATTGTTATTAATATAGCTGATGTTTGTGATTCAGTGACATAATGCAAAATATTTGAAACTTAAATTATTACGAAAGAGAGAAGAAAGATAATTAATAGAAAATACAATCAAATTATTTATTTTCTGTCATATATTCTTTACCATTATTTATTTGCCTATTATAAATATAATTAATCTCACAATTTTCCAAGATAAGCCAATAATTGCAATATCTCCCTCGAATTACACAAGATATCTCAGAATGAAATATGCCATAGCGATTCAGAACAATTAATCCTTGCAAATAGAAGAGTATGCGGAGTAATCCTGCCATTTTTGGCTTGAGCAAAGTGAAGATAAAATGTAAATTTCAGAATAAATTGATGCATTAGGACATCCAATCAAAACCTACAAGAATAGTAACTTATTCTCTTTCCAACTTTCAAGGAATCAAATACAATTTAACCGTTATCTCCATCTTATGTTTCATATTTACATCAAATATTAAAACTAGATAGCAAGCCATTTAAAAGAGAGATCGGATATATGTTGAGAATGGATAGATATAAGCATAGATCTGATCTATGCCCTAATTTATCAAAAATGATAAATGATGAATATTAATTATTATTTTAAGCCATCAAATTTTAGAAATTTCCTCAAATTGGCCAATTAATGATTATTATTTCGCCCCTGTTGCCTCCTCACTCAACTACAAATCGTAATCAAATAATTTTGCCTGTACTGACAGCTCAAGAATACCATTTTTTTCTTCCATTAGTTTTCTACAGCTTATTAAAACCCGAGATGATTAGCATTCATCTTAACTATCATAGATAGGTTTCTACCCATCTTCGTAAATGGATTCAGTTTCTTATTTTTCATTCATAATTTCTTAAAGATCTGGAAATTTAAAGATGTTAGAGGTCATTTTTGACCTGGAACGTCTGAAATTTAAGTAACAGGCTTGATCTAATCTTTGAGGTAATTGAGCATTGGCATTTTTATCATAATTTTGAATAAAGGTGCAGGGATTAAAACTCAAGTGTTGATTTACGGTTTATCTGCTTTAAATCGAGGGCCTTTATCCTTGTTTAAGGGTCCTTTTCGTCATCTGAGAATTACTAAAGCCAGCAGAAGTTGCACCTGAATATTGCATCTTATCAAAAGGGAGAGGACTTCCGTCTTTAATGTTAATTGAATCTAAGTCACTCTAATTTTGTTCATATTTGGAGATTATTGTTTTCCGCTATCTAGTTTGAGGTAGATTGTAATCAAGGAGATTAAGTGGAGAGTGGGTGAATAGATCTGGCTATGTCGGCATTCGGGAATGACAGTATTAATTCTCCTTATTAAAAGTATCTTTGTGCTTTAACTTTAGGTTTCTGATTGATTTTTTTGATTTTGCAGTGAATTGTAAATCATTCTTCGGAATATGTGACTCCTTTGCTGCCTTTTTAGCTGAACCAACATTCCCCTAATTATATTTTTCTCTTATAGTTTGCTAAAAATGGAGCTAGTGACCTCTTTCTGGTTCAGTCTGCTCTCTTGACAGTGATCCCTTGTTGATCTATTTATATCTTGAGTTGCTGTGATACTTCAGTGATTTTTTTGATTTGTTCTCTTTCCGATAAGACGGCAGAGGTTGAGGACTTCTGCATTGTGTATACGGAATTGGAGGATGCAAAAAGAATGTACAGCTACAATTGATCTGCTAACGGAACATTAATAAATATATAAATAAAGTTGATAATTAAAAGGAAATTATGAATCAATTTGTCAAATAGATCAGTAAGGTCAACCTTAAAATTGATG
>Ga0302186_10002116_pt1 | contig 15606 bp, 17 predicted proteins | sample II_Bog_E1_2_FD_198782 | JGI IMG/M metagenome (GOLD analysis project Ga0302186, IMG submission 198782) | Peat permafrost microbial communities from Stordalen Mire near Abisko, Sweden - II_Bog_E1_1 | ecosystem: Environmental > Terrestrial > Soil > Wetlands > Peat | place: Sweden: Abisko... | reverse complement strand
CACTGGTTTTATTACTTATATATTAATTATTATTTTATTTTTATAAAATATATATATATAATATACTAGTAATATTATGAGTACTAAGGCACGAGAATAAATTCCTTGTTAGGTGTGACTCCTAACTAAATAATATTATTAGCTATATCAAATTTCATATGACTTCTCAAATATAATACTCAAAAAGAAATAATCACCCTAATAATCATAAATAGGTTATGACGGGTATATTATTTTTTTGCTTTTTTCTTTTTGTCATTAGCCTTTTTACACGCTCCTTCTGGTTCTCGTCCTTCACATTTACATTTTCCATATTTTAAATGTCCACCATTTATTAATATTTTATCAACACATTTATTAAAATAATCTTGTGTAAAATTATTAATGTTCATATTTATTTAATATTTTTTTTAAATATATCTATACCTATATAATATATACATATAGTAATATAAAAAAATATTAAATAATGAAAGAATTTTCACAAGTTGAATTTGCTATATATTGTTCTGGACATACAGGTAGGTCTAATTGTCCAATTTTTCCTGAACCGATAAAACAAGATATATATATGCATGTAACAAAAAATAATATTAAATTTTATTGTGATAAATGTTATAAAGATAATAATATAGAAATATTAATTAGATTAAATAATTTAGAAAATCAATCGGACCATAAATAAGTATAACTGAACCATCCTGGGCTAAATTTCTTATTTATATCTTTATGATGTCTTGCTTTATAATTATTTATGGTTATCTTGATTTTAATATTTAAAAGGGTTAAGTTGTTCAAAATAATCTAAGAAGTCTTTTAGAGTGTATCCATTAGTTTTAAACCATAAATAACAAACACAGTAAATACCACACCAATTCTGGTAAACATCTTGTATTTGCTTATTATTATATTTTTTTATTTTTGCAAATTTAAGTACTTCAATTGGAGCATTTTCACCCATACTATCAAAATATTCATTATTATAAGAACACACCCAATGACTTTGTCCGTTGAGATTATAAATGTATGCGCCTTTCTTAAATTCTTTAGGTAATTCATTTATAACATAAATACCATTAAGTGGTATGTTTAATTCTTTACATATATTTTCAAGTTGAACATTTGATGTGATGCTCATCTCCGACAATATGTTTGAGCTTTCAGAATATTTATTTTTTTATAATAATATATAATGCTAAATATACTTTCATATAAGTTTATTTTATAATGACTGATTCTACACAAATCGGCGATAAATTTTTATTTGAATCAGCAGAACAAACTGACACTGAAAATCTTTATTCTAAAGGTAAGAGCATTGCATATGCTATTGATTTAAATCAAGGTGGTTATACTTCTGGACAAATCATTATAGATCTTACTAATCAATTATCAGGCGGTGCTGGTGCTGCATCACTTCGTGATGCATACGTTGTAGTGCCTTATTGTGTAAATATGCAAGGCTTAGTTGCTCAAACAAAGAGTGCAAATTTAATGTCCATTGGCTACAAATGTGGCCTTTGGAACATTGTAGACCGTGTTCAAGTAGAAATGGGGGGTAAAACTATCATCACACCTCAAAACTACTTAAATATGGCAAACAACGTCCGTGCAATGACCGACTGGAGTTATGATGACGTTCAGAAGTGGGGCGCAAATTCGATGCTTTACCCTGATGACGTCAATTCAATCGGTTTTCAATTAGGTACTGGTACGGCTGCTGGTGGCTCAACGACAGCATTTAATAATGGCGATGGCTGGTATAATAATACTACAAATATATATTCAACTCTTGCTCCTACTTTGTATACAACACCAACAACTGGTCAGGTTACACCTTTAGTTGGTGGTAATTTTGGTTTTACTAAACGTCTTTTAGCAAATTCTAATAGTTCAGGTGGTAATACTTTTGGATGGTTATCAAATACTGCCGCAAATTCAGCAGCTATTAATGCATCATCTGGTAAATCAACATTTGTTCCTGGTACTAACGCTGGTAGTGCTTCAATGGGTACGTGGTATACGATGGTTAAACTTCGTTTAATTGATCTCCATCCTATTTTCCGTGAATTAGATTTAAGTCAGAATCCTAAACTTAAGATAACTTTATTCATGAATACAGGTACTGTTACGATGAATCAAGGCTCTACCACGAATAATGCTGTAAATCAAATGCAAGTCGGTACAGTTTCTCTTACTCAGGGTAATACATGTCCTGTAATGATTTCTTCACTTGCCTCTTCAAATGTTAACAATGGTATAATTGCTAACACAAATGGTAGTACACCTGCAGCCTCATTTAATGTAAGTTTTGGTGTATTAACTGGTTGTGCCAATGTTACAGCTGCAAATTGTGGTACTTACTTTCCATTTACTACAACCCGTTTATACGTGCCTTTTTATGATTTAATTGATCAATCAGCATTAATTGAACGTCCATTAAAAACTCATCACTATATTGATTATTTTACTCAAATTTATCGTGGCCAAGCTAATACTTATAATTCTAACTTTCAACTTCAATTATCAGCAAATCTTAAAAATCTTCGAAGTGTATGTTTAATTCCTTTTCAGAATACTTCAGGTACTGTTACTGGTAATACAGTATATGGTGTAAATAATGTTGATACTTTTGCTACTTTACAAGATTCGGCGCCATGGACTTGCTGCCCTGGTGCAAGTATTACTAATTTCAATGTAATGGTTGGTAATACATGGTTATATAACAATCAAATTAACTATACCTATCAACAATTTATTGATGAGTTTTCTAAATTTAATGCCCTTAATGGCGGCCTTACTCATTACCTTTCAAATGGACTTATTGATGAATATAAATGGTCTATGGCACAGTCTTTTTACTTAACTGATGTCAGTCGTATTGCTCAAGATGTACCTCAAGCTGTATTAATTCAAGGTACTAATAACTGTAATTCTGGCTTAGATTTCGTAGTAATTTTAGGTTATGAACGTTCTATAACTGAGAATCGTATTACTGGTGAAATCCCTGAATATACATAGACTTGTGGAATCTTAATTTATTAAAAAAAAAAATAATAAATAAATAGTATTATATAATAATTTGTCATGTCTACAATTGCACCATTAAATTTAATATCTACATATAACCCTTTGAATTATCCTTCAAATAATTCAAGTATAACATTAGCACAAGCTAATTCATTATATTTAAGTCAAAATGGAGGCAATATATATGGATCTATTATATTAGGTTCATTGACATCACAAGTTATTACATCTAATGTACCTTTAAATGTAGTAAATTATTGTAATACTAATATAAATGCGATGGTTCCATCTGGAAATCCATATACACCAGGTGCATCTTCATATTATATAAATTCAAGCGGTACTATAGGTTCAATTACAACAAGTGGTAATTTTTCATATTCTGCTATGTTTGCAACAGATGTAGCAGCTAATGCTTTTATAAATTTTTCAGATGTACGAATTAAAACAAATATTGTAAATCTACCAGAATCTGTAGTAGATGATTTTATAAATAGATGTGAACCAAAAATGTATAATTTAAAATCTAATATAGATAATGATGATTTTGGTTATATAGCACAGAATTTATGGAAATCAGGATTTAGTAATATTGTTCAATTAATACCTGATGAAACAATGGAAGAAACAATAGATGATGATGGATTTATAAGTCCTAAAGATATTAAATTTACTATAGCATATACAAAAATAATACCGATTTTACATAAAAAAATACAAATGCTAGAGGAACGCATTAAAAAATTAGAAAATCAATAATACACCCGAAGGTATATTACTTCAAACTTTGTTTGACGTGATAAATTAATTTATTAATATATTTTTTCTGATCAAAAAAATATATTGTATATTATATATCATTTATAAGATACTCTATACAAAATGACATACCATTCAATAAATGTTGGACATATCCCAGTACATAAATTAAGAAAGGCAGCTAAAACTGGTCATTTACATTTATCTAAAGAAGAATTAGGAGGGAGTACTCATAAAATATTTGTACATCCCATGTCTCATAAACATTTAATGAAACATAAAGGAAAATCTGGTACTAAAATTATGTTTTCTCATGATGAAATACACCATAATTTACATCATGGAGGTTCTATATTTTCTAGCATTGGTAACTTTTTAAAAAAAAATGGCACTAATATTTTAAATGGAATTGAGGGAGCAGCAAATGCTATTTTAGGCCCTGAAGCCGTACCTTTTACATCAGCAGCAAGAAGTATAGCAAAGAGCATAACAGGTAAAGCTGTACATCCTAAGAAACATCAACATCACAACACAGAACATGTAAAAATGTCAGTACATGAATCACGTTTACATAACTTAGCAAAAGCACGTGAAGCTAAGAAACATAAACGTAATACAATGGGTGGGAGTTTCTTATTATAATAATATTATTTTATAAAAAAATAATATTATTTTATATATAAAATCAATAGATTAAATATGCCAGCACGAAAAAAACATACTGTAAAAAAACATACGCTACATGCGCATAAACCACGAGTTCATGGTGGGGCTGTCCGAAAAGGCAGTCCTGAGGCAAAAGCCAAAATGGCTGCTGTACGAGCCCACAAAAGACACTAAATCAGGTAGCTACTGATTACGTGAATCCATATCAAAAATAAGTCTAAAATTTTAAATATTATATTATTCATAAATGTAATAGTAAAGAATGACAGCGTACATTCGTATCTCAAGTGAGAATTATTATTATTTTTTTTTTATATATAAACTAATATATAAGATATTAATACACCCGAAGGTATATTACTTCAAACTTTGTTTGACGTGATAATATGAGTACTCGTCAATTAGTTTTTAATAGCACTAATTTAGTTAGTAATGGTTACAATAATACATATACATTAACAATTGGAGGTGGTGGTGTAAATTTTGATAGCAATTCAATATCTGTTGCTTCAATAAATATGTATAATTCTATTTTTAATATAAATGCTAATTCATATAAAAATAATACATTTACATTATCTATTCCTTATACTTCAGGAGGAGTTAATGCTTATCAAACATTAAGTATTGCTCTACCTAATGGCTATTTTGCATATCAAGATATTTTAAATTATGTAAATAACCAAATGATACTTTTAGGCGCTTATTTAATAGAAACTAATGGTACTTATTGGACAGGTATTTCAATTAGTGCTAATTCAGTATATTATGCTTGTGAAATTGATTTATATCCTATTTATACAACCGCAACTATACCTAGTGGGTGGACTAAACCATCTACTGGTTTATGGTCTGGTACTGGATTACCTACAACATCATATACTATACAGATGACAATAAATTCAAATATTTCTACAGTGATGGGTATACCTCAAGCCACTTATCCATCATCGCTTCAATCAACTACATTTACACAATTATCAACTATTACACCAGTTATAAATCCTGTACAATCTTTATTTTTACGTTGTAATTTATGTAATAATAATCTTTTAATACCTCAAGATATTTTATATAATTTTACAACTCAAAATACAACCTTCGGACAGTTAATAGTAGTGAATCCTCCAGAATATCAATGGAATAAGATACCTAAGCAATCTACTACAAGTATTACATTAACAATAGTAGATCAACTATCTAGGCCTGTTTTAATACAAGATTCAGACTTAGTAATAACTCTATTAATTCGCGATGACTAAGCAATTACAAGAATATAACCGAAGGTTAATTAATTATTATATTAATTATTATATTTTTTTTATTATAGTGTAAAAATGGTATTCGATTCTTTTAAAAATAAGGAGGATGAAATACGTCAACTACGGTTAAATAAAGAGAAAGTCTTAAAAGAACAAGAAAATTTCAATAAAATTAACGCTGCAGTCTCTGGTTTTAATTTTAAGAAGGTTTTAAGTAGAAAAAAAGATAAAGAAGAAAAAATATTGACTGATGCAGAGAATGAACAAATAAATAAAGTACAAAATGCAAGTGAAATATTACATCGTGTAATGAAATCATCAGATGTACCTAATGCTATTAAATTTTTAGAAAGAGAAAATTTATTAGATGAATTTTATAATTATTCAAGTATATTTTTAGAAAAATTTGAAGGTGCTAAAAAAATATCAATGAATTTATTTCGTGAATTTTGGCTACGATTTAAAAATAATGAAACTAATATTATTTTAAAAGATTTACAAGTTGATAATAATAGTCATTTAAATCAAGTACCAGAAGGTAATTTAATTTCATTTGAAAATTTACCACAAGCAGATAAAAGACAAACTGAAATACAAAGAAGGGATATTTTAGAATCTAAATCTTTACAAGAATTAAAAGCAATAGCAAAAAATCAACATATTAATTTAGGACGATCAAAAACAACACAAGCAATTATTAATGCTATTATAAAACACGAAAAAAATAACCATTATTTACATGGTACAGGTTTTACACATAAAAGAGCCTCGCATAAAAAAAAAGTTCGTTTAGGATATACAAATACAGCTGACGGATACGCTAAATTAGGTAATAAATATATAAGAAAAGAAAACTTAGATAAAAATGAAATTTCAATTCGATATCCTAATGGCACTTATTTACACAAACATAAACATGTATCTAATGATTTAATAAATCTTATAAAAGATATGATATATGCTGACCATTTTGACCAACATCTTTACGATTCATTAGATTTTAAAAGCAAAAAAATATTTAATGATGTATTAAATACTACTAAACTAAAATATGATAATAAATATAACTTACACCATTTTGAAAATCCATTTGACCAATTAAAAGCTGAATATGAAAAACTTAAAGGAGAGTTAGAATCAGGTAATGATAACCCAGCAATCATCAAAAAATTAAAATCTGTTATATTAGAATTATATCAAAATAAACTGATTAGTGATGCTGAATTTAAACGAGTATTAGAGACATTGTTTTAGTTAAGACGTTTATGAAAGTTGTGATATAAACCACCATTTAACTTGTTGAACAATAAAAAATCTCCTTTTTTTTTCGTTATATCATAATAATGTTTTTCTATTTGTTTTTTGTCCATATCTTCAATCATAAAGTCTTGCATAATTAAATTTAAATCTGCTTTAGAATTTGTCTTTAAAATGATTAAATAGTCAGCATTTAAACGAATCATTTTATCGCATCCTAAGTGATAAGCATGGCATAAATAGATAGTTGATAAATGTTTATGGCGACCACGTGTGAAATAGTGGCTAAATACTTCTTTCTGTAACTTATTATCATTACTGAAATCATCTATTATAACTAAACGTTTTTTAGGGTTATTTTCATCATCATATTCAACTTCAAAATCATCAACTTTAGGTATATTATCAGCATCATAAAATGTTACAAAATCTCTTAACTTTTCTTCTAATCTATCATAGCAAGGTTGATCCTTGTTTCTGCATATTATATGTAGCTCATTGTAAATCTTTGGTGAGCGCTTAAGAATCTCATAAACACAGTTATTTTTGCCTGAATTCGATGGTCCAAGAATAACCATGCGATTTTGTTTCATCATTCCAGTTTTAGGGTTAATATGTTGATTATTAGCAATATCACCGAAATGATTAGTAATATCATTTGAAATTTTTTTAACCATATTTTTATTTATTTACGTATATATAGTATATACTTTAAGAAATATAATATTTTATATAGAAATTTATTACATGAGTTTTAATCCTCCAACTCAGCAAATAAATACATATAATCCTACTTATTGGGCATTTGCTAATCCATCTTTTTTAAGTTTACAACAAGCTTATTTAACATTTCTACCATTAAAAGGTGGTACTTTAACTGGTTCATTATATGCACCTCAATTGTTTTTATCTGGTGATATAACATCTACTGGTGGAATAAATCTTACTAATGTAGCATCACAAGTTTTATTAGCAAATACAAGTGCTTCAACTTCTAGTTCAACTGGAGCATTAATTATACCATCTGGTGGTATTTATGTTGGTAATAATTCAATATTTAATTCTTCTATAAATATGACAGCTTCTACTTCTTTATTAACTCTATCAGGTATTAATTCACAAATTAATATTAGTAATAATTTTTCAGCGTCTATATCATCCTCAACTGGTGCCTTATTATGTTCTGGTGGTGCATATTTTGGCAATAATTCAATTATTTCTGGCACATTAAGTGGTATATCAACATTAACAGCTACAAATTTAAGCGGAACTTTAACTACCGCAGCACAAACTAATATAACATCAGTTGGTAATTTAACAAGTTTGACAATGTTTGGAGATATAAATATGTCAGGACATCAAATATTAAATGCTAGTAATATAACATTATCTAGTACTTTAACTAATTCTTCAACAACTGATTCATCATCAATATCAACTGGGTCAATTATAACTTCTGGAGGTTTAGGAATAGCTAAATCTGTTTATATAGGGAGTAATTTAAATATAGCATCAACAACACGTATAACAGGCCAAAATTCACCAGCGAGTGGTAGTGGTTTAGAATTAGCATTTAATGGAACATTAACTAATATATATTCATTTAATCGATCAACAGGGACATATTTAGATATAAATTTTAATGATAAAATGTATTTAACTGGATCAAGTGGTAATTTCTCTATTTCGGGAACTACAGATTCATCAAGTATTACTACTGGTATATTTAATGTATCAGGAGGTGTTGGTATTAGTAAATCATTATATGTTGGGACTGCATTAAATTTAATAAATGCTACAACTAGTGCAGTATTAACATTGGATTGTAGCGCTACAACTTCAAATCATTGTAATATTTTATACAAAACTGATACTCAATCATGGGAATTTGGAGCAAGGGGAAGTACTGCTAGTAATCCAAATACTATGTATTGGTATAATGGAGGTTATAAAATGTTATTAAATACAAGTGGTCAGTTAATGTTAAATTCTACTCAAAATACTGCTGGATTAACAATAGGAGGACAAAATGCATTAGGTGTAATGGTATGTAATTCTACATCAAATCAAAACTATTCTGCAATATTTGGAACTTCTACAACTGGTTCAGTTGTTTTGCAAGCACAAGATTTAGTAACTCCATTATCAGCTGAATATACATTTACAACAAGTGGTTTTTTAAGTATTGGTCAAAGGGCGACTGCCATTGCTTCACCTCGGTGTCCACTTGATATGGGAACTTATGCTAGTGACATGAATATTTGTTTATATTCTTCTGGAACTGCTGGAAGTTCATATTATGGGTTAGGCGCAAATAATTCAAATATTGAGTATTCTAGCGCAGGAGGTCATGCCTTTTATTATAATAGTACATTAACTAGTAATACACCTACTTTAGGAACATTAACAGGTTATTTAAATAGCGCTGGTAATTTTATTTCTCTAGCTGGTCTTCATGCAAATTCATTCTCTACTACAGGGCTTAGTTCATATGGAATGTGCGCCCATATGCATTATGCTGGAAGTCAAGGCAGTTTCTTCACTTATAACTACAATACAAGCACATATGGCGTTACAAATATAAATAATAATAATATAATTTGTAATGCTACAGGCTTCAATAATATGAATTCTAGCAATACTACTTGTTCTTTTCCATTAAGCGTTTTTGGAAGTGGAACAGCATCAAGAAGCTCAGGAGGCTATGGATGGCTCGCAAGCAGTGGCGCCGGAAATGTTGGTTCCGCTAGTTTCACTAATAGGGCATTTTCTTGCTATATGGACTATGGAATTTTAGTTGGTACAGCCGGGAGTGAAATTGATTGTTTTTCTGATATTAGGATCAAAAAGAACATAGTTTTATTAGATAATGATTTAGTAACTAAATTTATAAATAACATAGAACCAATTAGTTTTCAATATAAAGAAAATGAATCAACAACTAAGAATTATGGCTATAAAGCTCAGCAATTAGTAGAACATTTATTTACAGATTTAGTAGGTTTTACAGATTTAATTGAAGATCATGATTTAGAACCAGAAGATATAAAATGTATAGATGGTAGTATTGTACATTTAAAAGATAATCAAAAATTAGTTGTATCACTTTTAAATGTAATACCTATACTTCATCAAGCTATTAAATTATCTAATGATAAAATATTAAATAATAATAAAATGATTCATCAATTACAAACACAAATAAATAATTTGCAAAATAATACACTTAATACATCAGATACGCCGGGGCTCGATACACTTAATATTGAGCCCTGTTTGGGCCCCTCTCTAGGGGCTCAAAATCAGGGTGATTTCTCGCTCCTTCGAGTTGTTACTGAATCAAATTATAAGCAACAAGCAATTAATAATAACTTTGACCAAAGAATAGCATTAACAGAACAAAATCGTATAATATATGAATCACGTATTGCTGATTTAGAAAAAAAAATGAATTTATTAGGTATTAATAGTATATGGTGACTTTACTCTATAATTTAAATGTGCGATGTTTTTTTTTCATAGCAGTTGATCGTGTTGTATGATGTTTAGAATCTGCTATTTTTATATCATTAAATAATTGTTTTAAAACTTGTAAATTAGAATGATGTTTAACCTGTCCATGTTTAACAGCCCCACCATGAAGATGGCGTTTATGGTGTACTAATTTGTGAAATGTCTTCATAGTATAGTATATATAATAAATATATTTTGAACGAAGAAAAAAATAAATATTTATTTTTAGTTCTCGACCTAAAGATTTAATACACCCGAAGGTATATTACTTCAAACTTTGTTTGACGTGATAATCTTTGATTAAATCTCTTCGGTCTTAATTTATATTAATTTTATCTAATTCTTTTTTTAAAGTTAATAAATTATTTCTTACATATTCACTGTCTTTAAGCCATTTTATATATTTATAATCTTTCTTTTCATTTAATATATAATTTAATGACTTATTTTTATATTTACCAAAAGATAGATAAGTATTACCATCATTTTTAAATCTATTCTCTAATAGTTCTTTAATTTCCGGATGAGATGAAATCCAAGGTTGTCTATAAACCCATTTACAGTAGTCAATATCATCATTCATAACTGTATGTATGTTCTTTGATATATACTTGCCAAATTTGATTATTTCAAAATCTCTTATTAATTCTGCCATGATGGGGTAGTAGTATATATGTATATATATAATATATAATATATATATGAAAAAAAATAATTAATATAATATATAATATATCATGTTATTAATATTAATATTGTTAATTTTATATATCATATACAAATTAGATTTATTAAAAAACGATATTAATATTTTAATATATAAAAAGGATGCCAACAATAACACAAAAGGAAGCAAAAGAACTTGGTTATAAAAAAGGTAGATATATGATTCAAACTATTTTAATTAATAAAGCTATATCTAAAGCACATTGTATACAATGGCTTAAAGATAACGGCTATAAATATAATGATTATAGAGTAGCTGGAAATAATAAAAGATTTTTACAAACATTTCCAATAGAAGGTGCTAAATATTTTACAAAAAAAATAAGCCCTGAAATAGACTTTGTTTTTCAACATTACTAAAATTTAAAAACCTTTAAAAAAGGTTTATTAATTCCTAAGCTACGCGACGGAATTTAAATAGAATTATATAACATACCTTCAGTTATTGAATGTAATAATTTATGATGTAATTTTTCTTTTTCTAAAAATGTTAAATTTTTATATTTTGGGTTATTTTGGATATCAATTTCCCAAATATGACGATAATCATTAATAGATAATGGAATACCAAAATATTTTTCACTTGTTGAAATAATTTTATTTTTAATTGCGTTTTCTTCTAAAGGTTCATATTTCTTTCTTGAAATATGATAAAATAGTGTTTCTGGTTTTTTATCAAATAAATATTCTAATAGTTTTACATTTAATCGAATTAAAGTTGAACAATAAGAATTTAAATCAACAGTAGTACTACCAACTAATTTAACATTTTTAAATGATTGTAAAAAGATAGAAATTAATCGTGGTGTTACAATTAAATAATTAGTAATACCATCTTCTTTAGCATCTGATTTTTTATAAACAATTTTTAAATTGTAAAAGTTATTACGTAAGGGTGGATTAATAATATATAAAGATAATAATGTATGACTTTGTAATTTATTAATATATATTACTTTTGCATTATCTGATAATTTTAAAAATGCAGTTGTTGATAATTTTGCAGGTTCTAAAGAAATAAATTTAGTTTGTAATTCTTCTAAATTTACATATCGTTCTTCTTTACCCGTTTTATTGGATTTTGCTTTTTCAAATGCAGATTGTACAATATTTTTTGTTTTAATAGTATATTCTTTTAATAAATCATTATCATCAATTTCTTTTAAAAATTGAAGAATATGAAATGCTTTTGTTTTTTGTGTGGTTGTATTTACTGTTGCTTTAATATGATTATTAATAATATCATTAACATTATATAATACATCATAGCTAGTAGGTGAGATAATACCAATTTTATTTAAAAATCGTAGACGTTCACGTTTAGTACTGTCAGCAATATTGTTAAAAAGATTATTCATTTTTATTGTTATTATATATATATATATTTTATTTCTTTAAATGTAAATTAATTATATTTTTTAGAATTGTCAAAATTATTTTTTTAATTTAATTAACATTTAAATATAATATATATTTGTATATATACATCATCAAAAAAAAATCTTCGGCCAAGAAGATTTTGAGAAAGTTTAAAAGACTAGTTTGAATTGTGTATATACTAGAATATATTATTTCTTTAGATTAAAATTAAATAATGTTCGAAGATAAAATTACAATGCCGGCTAATTTAAGATTTACTAAATCTGGTAAAAAGATTTGTAATAAAAAATCTTTTATTAAAAAATGGAATAAATTAACTGAATCTGTATATGATAATAATATTAAATATAAAGCTGTATTAACAGGTAAAAAAAATAATATTATTGTAATTGATTTTGATGAACCTAAAAATACTGAATTAGACGGTATTGATTTTTATAATAAAAATATTGAATTATTCGGTCAAACATTTAATGAAAAATCAGTATCTGGTAAAGGTATTCATGCTTATTATAAATATAATTCATTAGTTAAATCAAAAACTCGTATTAATGGTAGTAATGGATATTCTATTGATATTTTAAGTGATAATGGATGTTGTATTATTGGTGAATCTATTAATGATAAACCTATTATTGACATGCCTAAAGAATTAATTGATTTATTAATTGGTAATTATATTAATAATGAAGAAACTGAAACTGAAAGTGTAAGCTCAACAGTAAAATCTAATGACTCCTCGGACTGTGACCTCGGAAAGCGGAGCAGTGATTTTGAAATTGAATTTCAAGATATCGAAAAAGTAAAATCATTAGTTGATATTCTAACTAAAAAAGAATCAGATAATCGTCAAATTTGGATTGCAATCGGAAGATGTCTATTTAATATTTTAGAAGATAAAAAAGAAGCTTTAAACATTTGGGATAAGTTTAGCAGATTATCTAATAAATATAATACATCTGAACTTATTGAACAATGGAATAGTTTCAAAGTTAATGATTTATCAATTGGTACATTAATTCATTATTGTAAAAATTATAAGATTAAATTTAATAATTGGAAAAAAGAATATAAATCTAAAAAAAGTTTAGATTTACCTAAAATTATTAAAAAATATAATTTAAGTGATAATTATATTACATTTATTGAAAAGAAAATTACTGATTTAAGTGTTACTAATTGGTTTATTAATGAATATAAAAATCAATTTATTTATTATGATAATAAACTATTTTATTATAATGGTAAATATTGGGAACGTCACGAAAATACAACTGTTATTTTTAATATTATTAGTTATTTATATGATAAATTAATGCCTGTTTATGAAGAAATCACATCAGAAATTGTAAATTGTGATGATTTAAGTGAAGAAATCGGTGAATATTGGCGTGGTCTTATTCAATCTTTTCAAAAATTAGCAGCTAAAAGTAATATTAAAAATGCTGAAGAATTCATTATTAATCGTATTACAAACAATAGTAATAATTTATTCGATTTAAATACTAATTTAATTTGTTTTACAAATGGTACATATGATTTAGATTTAGGTATTTTTCGAGTATCTAATCCATTAGATTATATTACTATTTGTACTCATTATGATTATTTTGAATCATCAGAAGAAGATAAAAAATTTGTGTTTACTTATTTAAATAAGGTTATTTCAGACTCTGAAAAATTAAACATTTTATTATTAGCTTTAGCAAGTGGTTTACGTGGTGTTACATTAGAAAAATTTATTATTTTAACTGGATGTGGTCGTAATTCTAAAGATACATTAATTACTTATATTATGAAGGCAGTATTAGGTAGTTATTATTATTTAGGAAATACAGGAAGCATCACTAATATTATTAAAGAAGGCGTAAATGTAGGATTAGCTAATCTTGAAGATAAACGATTTGTAGTTTTTAATGAACCGGCAAAAGACCATACTATTAAAATCTCTACTGTAAAATATTTATCAGGTGCTAATTCTATTAATACACGTGGTTTATATTCATCACGTACTGAAATTTCAATTTGTCCAACTATGTTTTTAATGTGTAATGATATCCCAAAATTAGATGCAGTTGACGAAGCTATTAAAGAACGTTTAGTAATTATTCATTTTGATTCTTTATTTCGTGAAGCTGATTACTTTGTAGAAAATGAAATTAAAAAAGGCGAAAATAATATTTATCTTTGTGATGATAATGTAAAACTACCTGGATTTTTAAATAAAATGAAAGTACCATTTATGAATGTATTATTAGATTATTATAAAACATTTCAATCTAACGGGTATAAGTTAGGAACTCTCCCTGATTGTATTAAAAACGAACGAAATAAATATATGATTACATCTGATGAGTTTACTAGTTGGTTAAATGATAATTACGAAAAAACAAATGATAAAACAGATATTATTGAAGTTAAAGATTTATATAATAATTATAAACGGTCTGATTTATATGAAAATTTAAATAAAAAAGAAAAACGTGATAATAATTTAAGTAATTTTAAAGAGAAATTAATGAAAAATCCTAATTTACGTCTTTATTATCATGAACGAAAAAAGATTAATAATAAAGATTATCGTCATATTTTAACTAATTATAAATTCAAAGATGATGATGACGATGATGATGATAATAATAATCTACAGTTTTCTTAAATAATTATAAAAGAGTTAAAAGCGTTATATTTTTTTTTTATATTAAACATTAAAATATATATTAATAAAGTATGACTAATATTTTTAATAATTGGTTAAATTCTTATATTGAAAAAACAAATAATACAAATGATATTATAAAACTTAAAGATTTATATAGGATATATGAATATTCATATAAATATATAAATTTGTCTAAAAAAGAAAGACTTAATTATAAATATAATAATTTTAGAGATGATATAATTAATAATCTTAATTTACGTATTTATTATTATGAACGAAAAAAGATTAATTGTAAAGATTATAATAAAATACTAACAAATTATAGATTTAAAGATGATATAAAGCTTA
>Ga0302186_10002114_pt1 | contig 15612 bp, 12 predicted proteins | sample II_Bog_E1_2_FD_198782 | JGI IMG/M metagenome (GOLD analysis project Ga0302186, IMG submission 198782) | Peat permafrost microbial communities from Stordalen Mire near Abisko, Sweden - II_Bog_E1_1 | ecosystem: Environmental > Terrestrial > Soil > Wetlands > Peat | place: Sweden: Abisko... | reverse complement strand
CACTATATATTCTTGTATTCATGTCTGTTATAGCATTACGCACTATATTAACTTTACTTGATTGCTTGTTGTCAATTGCTACAATATAGTAATATGTAGTGTCTGCATCTTTGGAATAGACTACCGGCATAGTATCTGTTTTACTTTTGTTGGTTGCTGATTTTTCTTCCTTATGTTTTTTGTTCAGGTAATCAAGAATAGATTGTGCAACGTATTTAAGGGTATCTTTAGGGTATTCAATAATTACTTTTTCAAGTGCATTTTTGTACGCATCAATACCTTGAGCATGTCCTATTGCTCCGGCCTCCAAAAATGCAAACTTGGGCATTTCAGAATTTCCCGGATAGAGTGAATCTATTTGTTCGCAGTCGTTTAGTACTTCGGCATAATTAGCTGCCTTATAGGAGGTTAATGTGGCAGTGTAAAGCTTCAGAATTTCCTGCCTACTGGCTTCTTGCTGCCTGCGGTATTTGTCCGGGTCTTTTATAAGCAATGCGTATTCCGTATTAGGATAATTGGTTAAAAGTATGTTTTTATAATATTCCGCTCTTTCCGTATTACCTGTTTGAGTATACATGCGGTATAAGTCGTAATAAACTGGCAATTTATATTTGTTATCGGGAAACCGGGTAAGCATTTCTTCATAATCATCTTCTGAACGACGGTAATTTTTTATATATTCTTTATACATGAATCCGACATTATAATACGCTTCAATCAGCGAATCATTGGATTCCTTCATCTGGTCATCGGTAAGTGGAATATTTTTCATGAAACTTTCCCGGTTGTATTTGCTTTTATTTTCCGCCTTCTTTGATGCAGATGTACTCGCTTTTGCTGTATCGGTTGAGGCTTCATTGCTAGCAGCCGACTGCATGGCATCTGCCACCTTATGGCTCCGTCTCCAGTTGTCTTCCAGTGGTCGGTTTCCCCAATGCTGTGTAAATTCATTAATACCTTGGTTTATACTGCTTGGGTTATAAAAATACCATTTCCCATTCGATATGCTTGAACTTTGTGCGTTCGCATTGTTATTCTGATTGTTTTCGGATGCCAGTTTTTCCTGATCTGCTTTTTCCTGTTCTTTCCTTTTTAAAATTGCAATAAGGCTATCCACATATTTTTCAGCACCTTGCTGCCCCCGTTTGGCAATCTTTTGCAAGCTGTCTTGTTGGTCAATCACCGATAAGTCTCGAATCAGTTTATCCAACGTCTCTTTCTTAGCCACAATAGAGTCACGTCCCCTGTATTTTTTTGGCAGCGCTATAACTGCACTGTCGTAATAATTTTTTGCCGGCCTGTATTTTTCCTGATCAAAGGCAATATTACCAAGTGTAAGATATGATACTGCCTTTTGAACTTTATTATTGGTGCTTGCATGTATGGATTTATGCAAATCATCGGTTGCAACGGGTACCTCATTTTCCTTAAGCGCAATTTCGGCTAGTGCATAATAAATCTGGTCTCTGTCGTCTATATACTTCGTAGGTCGAAGCATTTTTACCAGGTTTTCTTTTATTTTTTCATTTTCCTTCTCTCCGCCCATATGCAATATGGCTCTTTGAATCCGTGATTCAAAATCCAAATCGTTATAAGGGTGCATGGTCAGACATTTGCTGTAACTATCGTAAGCTTTTTTATTATCGCCGTTCCTTTCTGCCAATTGTCCAATAATAAAATAATAACGGGCTTTTGTTTTCTTGTCTTTTTCATATTTCAATGCTTTGAGAAGCTGGGCCTCCACTTCCGCATACTGTCCTATGCGCATATTCCAGTCGGCTGTTACCGCAAAAACCTGGGAGTATAGTTTTTTAGGAATGGTTTTTCCGCTGCTTTTCAATAAATCAATAACTTCCTCTGCATTACTTACCGAACCTAACTGATCGTATGTTCTGGCCTGCCATATTAAAGCATCATATTTAAAATCGGTTTTCCGGTATTCTTTTGTTGCATAATCTAAAACGGTGCTTGCCTCCAGCAAGTCATTTTTATATAAATGTGCTTGTGCTAAAAGTAAATAGCAATATTTTATATAATGAACGGCATCCGGTATTTCACGCTTAGCCTTGGTAGTAATAGTATGCTTTTGTATCATCGTATCCGCCTTTTTAATTGCCCTGCTCATATTCGGGTAAAGGGCGGCATCATCGGGCTGGTCGGGATAAACATAAACAGGAATAATATCCGTATAATCTTCCTTATGAGTTTGATTTAGGTTTGCTATTCCTTGATCATAAGCAAGTTTACCCCAAAAATACCCATTGAAGTGGGTGCAAGTATTATGAAATGTACGGGTAAGCCAGGTATTCTTTGTAGTAGTGCACGAGGAAAAAGCCCACAGCACCAGCACTATAGCAGAAAAGCGTAATATTTTTTGTTTGGTCAACGATTTGAAAAAAGGTACAGCTATAACCTATAATCTTCAGATTTATTATGCAAATATAATATCTTAACCCCAATAATTCAACATCCAACATCCAAAATTAAACATTTTACAAAGGGATATTTCCGTGCTTTTTCTTGGGCAGGGTATCTACCTTGTTTTTCAACATTTCAAAGGCTTTTATTAGCTTTATACGGGTGTTTTCGGGCATTATTACCTCATCCACATAGCCTCTTTCAGCTGCTCTGTATGGATTTGCAAAGTGGGAAATATATTCTTCTTCTTTTTCCTTCAGCTTGGCAATAGGGTCTTTGGCTTCCGTTATTTCTTTTTTGTAAATTATTTCAGTAGCGCCTTTTGCTCCCATAACAGCTATTTCGGCCGTCGGCCAGGCATAGTTCATGTCAGCTCCTATGTGCTTGGAGTTCATAACATCATACGCACCGCCATAAGCTTTACGGGTAATAACCGTAATGCGCGGGACGGTAGCCTCACAGAAAGCATATAACAACTTAGCCCCATTGGAGATGATGCCATTCCATTCCTGGTCAGTACCGGGTAGAAATCCGGGTACATCTTCAAATACAAGCAAAGGTATATTAAAGCTATCGCAGAAACGGACAAAACGCGCTGCTTTGGCCGATGATTTTATATCAAGCACTCCCGCCAAAAAAGCAGGTTGATTGGCTACTATTCCTATGCTTTTGCCGGCTAATCGGGCAAAGCCCACAATAATATTTTCTGCATAATTTTTATGGACCTCAAAAAAGCTTTCTGAATCTACTACTTCCGATATTACTTCGCGTATATCATAAGGTTGATTTGGATTTGCAGGAACTATATTCGTAAGAACCGGTCTGCTTTCATTCGCAGGTGTATAGGGGATGGAAGGTGCATCTTCCTCACAGTTTTGAGGTATATAACTCAGTAGTGTCTTCAGGTAATTTATACATTCCACCCCATTGGCACAAGAGAAATGAGCTACTCCCGATTTAGCCGAATGGGTGGATGCGCCTCCCAGTTCTTCCGAGGTAACTTCCTCATGGGTAACCGTCTTAACTACATTGGGGCCGGTTACAAACATATACGATGTATGTTCCACCATGAGTATGAAATCGGTTATGGCAGGAGAATAAACTGCACCGCCGGCACATGGGCCCATGATGGCTGATAGCTGGGGTATAACACCCGAAGCACGGGTATTCCTGTAAAATATATCGGCGTAACCACCCAGCGATACAACCCCTTCCTGTATGCGCGCCCCTCCGGAGTCATTAAGTCCTATAACCGGAGCGCCGTTTTTCATGGCAAGGTCCAGTATGCGGCAAATTTTTTCAGCATGTGCCTCCGAAAGCGAACCTCCAAATACCGTAAAATCCTGGGCAAAGACGTAAGTCAACCTGCCATTTATTGTTCCATATCCGGTGATAACTCCATCGCCTAAAAATTTTTCGCGCTCAGTTCCCAACCCACCATCGCGGGCTGTAACAAACATGCCTAATTCTTCAAAGCTGCCTTCATCCATCAGCATGGCTACCCGCTCACGGGCAGTGAGTTTTCCCTTTTTATGCTGCGATTCTATACGGGCCTTTCCTCCGCCCAATTTAGCTTCAGCTATTTTTTCTTTTAGTTCTTTATGTTTATCGGACATGCTGGTAAATTTGTTCTTTTATGACCTGCAAAGGTAAAAGATAATAGATATTAAGCGATAAGAGGGATTAGGGCTGCAAATATTGATTAGTTATTTTGCACTACTTGCAATTGCAACAAGGGTGCCTGCTAATAGCACTCCAATTGCAAAATTCAACCAAACCCTGCGTTTTTTTATCCTATATGCTTCAAACCTGTATCCACTCATATACTCTTGATTATATAGGATTGCGGTCTTTGGAAGATGAATGTTTTTATCTTTAGGTGGGTTTGATGCACAAGCTGCTGCAGGTATAAGTCCGCCAATTCCGCCAAACAAAAATGATACCCAAAAAGTGCCGGTTGCACCCGGGGTAGTAAAGGAGGCATAATATTTTTCAGCATCATCCCTTCCTTTCTTGTAGTAATTAACGGAATCTTCTTTTGACATTGGGCCTCCCTTGTTTATTGCAGGAGATACAATTTCGGCGGCGGAGCTAAAATTAATCCGGACTTCATCCGATTTTCTTATAAAGTAAACGGTGCTATCATTTACTCCATATTTTTTATATTTTACTTTATCTGTATCTACTTCAACTACTTTGCACTTTATTTGTTCTCCTGTTTTTAAAGTAATTACATCTTGCCCTTTTACTAATGTGGTAAAAAAAATTAGCAGTGGAATGATATATTTATTATTCAAAATGACTGGTTTTAGATATTGCAAAAATAAAATATTATAAATATGTAATTTAAACTGTAATATATATATATGCAAAATTTTAAATTTGTATGTTTGCCAATAATTAAAATTATATGAAGTTTTTTATAGACACGGCTAATTTAGCCCAGATTAAAGAAGCCCAAGACTTGGGTGTATTGGATGGAGTTACTACCAATCCTTCGCTGATGGCCAAGGAAGGTGTTGTGGGGCAAGCCGCTATATATGAGCATTACCGCAAAATATGCGATATAACCACCGGAGATGTAAGCGCCGAAGTAATATCTACCGATTATGCAGGCATGCTGAAAGAAGCCGATGCACTTGTAAAGATACATCCGCGCATTGTAGTTAAAATACCCATGATTAAAGACGGAGTAAAAGCCATAAAATATTTACATGAAAAAGGAATAAAAGTAAACTGCACACTTATTTTTTCTGCCGGACAAGCTTTGCTGGCTGCAAAAGCAGGAGCTGCCTATGTTTCCCCTTTTATTGGCAGACTGGATGATATTTCACAAGACGGAATGGAATTGATAAAACAGATTCGCCTGATTTTTGATAACTATAATTACAAATGCGAGGTACTTGCCGCCTCTATAAGGCATCCTGTTCATATTGTGAAGTGTGCGGAATATGGCGCCGATGTGGCTACCTGCCCGTTGAGTTCCATATTGGCATTATTAAAACATCCGCTGACTGATATAGGATTGGAAAAGTTTCTTGCTGATTATAATGCATCGCAAAAGGTAGAAAAAATAAAAGCCTGATCCATGTTATTGCTTTCCTTTCAGCATCTTTTGCAAAGCCTGCAAATGGTCCCTTAGTCTTGCTGCTTCTATAAAGTCCATTTCTTTGGCCGCTTTTTCCATGCCTTTCTTTACCCTTTTTATTTCTTCTTCCAACTTGGGAATGGTTTTATATTCCGCAGCAGACTCTGCCGCTATGCTGACATTTTCAGCTTGTGTATTGGCTAAATAAATTTTCGCTTTCGTACTCCTGGAATCCCCCAAACCGGATTGTTCCATAATACTTTCCTTCGATTTTATAATGGTAGTAGGGGTAATTCCATGCTCGAAGTTATAAGCTATCTGTTTTTTACGTCTGCGCTGGGTTTCATCCATTGTTCTCTTCATAGAGCCTGTAATGCGGTCGGCATACATAATTACCCTCCCGTTGGAGTTACGAGCAACCCTTCCCACAATTTGCGTAAGGGAGCGTTCGGAACGTAAAAAACCTTCTTTGTCGGCATCCAATATGGCAAGGAGTGAAACTTCAGGTAAGTCAATCCCTTCCCGCAAAAGATTAACCCCTATCAGTACATCAAATAAGCCCATTCGTAAATCATGCAGGATTTCAACCCGCTCCAAGGTATCAATATCGGAATGCACATAACGGCAACGGACATCAACTTTAGTCAGGTATTTAGCCAGTTCTTCCGCCATGCGCTTGGTCAAGGTGGTAATAATTACCCTTTCCTCTATCTCTACATTTTTCCGGATTTCTTCCAGTAAATTATCAATCTGGTTTAGGGTTGGCCTTACTTCTATAATAGGGTCCAGCAAGCCCGTCGGGCGAATTAATTGTTCCACTACTACGCCTTCTGCTTTTTGCAATTCGTAATCAGCCGGTGTGGCGCTCATAAAGATAGTCTGTTTCAGGAAGCCCTCAAACTCATCAAATTTCAGGGGCCTGTTATCTAAGGCCGATGGGAGGCGGAAGCCATAATCTACCAAGGTGGTTTTCCGGGAGCGGTCGCCGCCATACATGCCGTTTATCTGCCCTATGGTTACATGGCTTTCATCAATAACCATCAGGAAATCTTCGGGGAAATAATCCAAAAGACAATACGGTTTTGCACCCGGTTGCCGTCCGTCAAAGTAACGGGAGTAGTTTTCAATGCCGGAGCAATATCCCAGTTCACGCATCATTTCAAGGTCGTAATTGACACGCTTTTGCAGGCGTTCTGCCTCTTCGTCCTTTCCTATTTCCTTCAAAAAATTGACTTGTTTCACCAAGTCTTCTGCAATATTCTGCAGCGATTTGTTGAGTGTTTCAGGCGATGTAACAAATATGTTGGCCGGATAAATTTTGATAGAGTCAAGTGTTTCAATTTTTTTTCCCGTTGATGCTTCGAACGTTTCTAGTCCTTCAATAGAATTACCCAAAAACTGCACTCGCAATGCATAATCTGCGTAAGCAAGATATATATCTACCGTATCTCCTTTCACTCTGAAGTTGCCTCTGTCAAAGTCCGCTTCCGTTCGGGAATAGAGGGCGGTTACGAGAAGATTCAGCAATTTGGTCCGGCTTATTTTTTGTCCTTTGTTTAGGGGGATAACTGTATTTTCAAACTCTATAGGGTTTCCAATACCATAAATACATGATACCGATGAAACCACAATAATATCGCGCCGGCCTGAGAGTAGGGCTGAGGTGGTTGCCAAGCGCAGCTTCTCTATCTCTTCGTTGATGGATAAGTCTTTTTCAATATATGTATTGGTGGTAGGCAGGTATGCTTCGGGTTGGTAATAGTCATAGTAAGAGACAAAATACTCTACCGCATTTTTTGGAAAGAACTGTTTGAACTCCCCGAAAAGCTGTGCTGCCAGCGTTTTGTTATGACTGAGAACAAGTGTAGGTTTCCCGGTATTGGCAATAACATTAGCAATGGTGAATGTCTTACCCGAACCGGTAACACCCAGCAGAACCTGGTTTTTTATGCCCTGCTCAACTCCTTTGGTGAGTTGTTCAATAGCCTGTGGCTGGTCGCCGGTAGGTTTAAAAGGTGATTCAAGTTGAAATTCCATGATGCAAAGTTAGGCAATTAGCTATGAATTATATGTGGCGAACTATGAAATGTAGGCAAATGATAAATACCCCGAATAAATAGCCTTTCGTAGAAGAAGACGTACACCAATGAAATTTATTTATTTTTGTTTATATGAAAAGAAAGGTATTGGCAATTTCAGGAAGTACAAGAAAAGACTCTGTCAATTTACAAATTATAAAAGCCATTGCTGATTTGGCAATTAATCGGTTCGATGTTGAAATATATAATGATCTGGCTTCATTGCAGCATTTCAATCCGGATATAGATAAAGACGGAAGCATACCTGAAATTGTGCTGGAGCTTAGATGTAAAATAAAAGATGCTGATGGGGTTTTGATATGTACACCGGAATATGTATTCAGTTTGCCCGGAAGTCTTAAGAATGCCATAGAATGGACGGTATCGACAACCGTATTTTCAGATAAGCCGGTCGCATTAATTACCGCCTCAGCTTCCGGTGCAAAGGCTCATGAATCATTAATCCTGATTATGGAGACTGTCCAGGCGAGATGTACGCCCAAACTTCAACTCTTGATTTCTGGTGCAAGAGCTAAATTAAACAGCAAAGGGGAAATTATAGATGAAATAACGCTGTTAAATATTAAAGAATTAGTTTCTAATTTTGCGGCTACCCTTGTAACGATTTGATTTATATTACGTAATGAAAACAGAATAGTAAAGTTAAAAAATGAAAATCCCCTTTCTCCTGCTTATTCCTTTACTTCTTTTTCCGGAAATTTCCAGGGAACAGATACAAGCGGTTCTTCCTGTCGGAACGGCAAAAGACGGTTCGCTTACAGCTGTAGCTTATGATTGGGAAGTTATTGGCGTTAATCCCGCCAACCTGGGCTGGCAAGTGAATCATAAATTTTCATTTACAGTTTTAGATGCAGGGGTAAGCGCTCAATCGGAGGGCAATAACTTTCCGGCATTTATGAACCTGATCAATTCACAAAACCTGATTTCAAGTTCCAATAGTTCCCAGCAAATATTGGGTGCCCCGAGGGGTATGAATATTTCGGCTGATATTAACTGGTTTGCCGTTTCATTCCGCATACCTAAAATACCGGGAGCGTTCGCAATAAACATGCGCGACAGGGTATGGGGAAATGGATTCCTTGGCCCCAATACACCGCTTGCCGTCGGTAATGGTGAAAATCAGATATTCAGTGATCAGGCTACCCTGGTGTTTTTAAGCAGTACAAGCGTGCAATACACGCACTATCGGGAAATAAATATTGATTATGGGTTACCTCTATTTAAGTTTGGGGGAGATGGTACAACGGATATTAACAAATGCTTCACTTTCAGCGGCCAAAAAAATGTAAATACAGATCAGGATGGATTGTATGCCGGTATAGGATTTAAGTACCTTATTGGATATGCCAATATTAATGCAAACGTGGATAGTGGAATCAATGCTGTTTATAATATTAATAGCAGTTATCCGGATATACCGCCGCCTAAGGGACTCTTTAATGGACCCGGTCATGGTTATGCTTTTGATGTTGGACTAAGCGCCATTTACAAACGTTGGAAATTCGGATTGTCGATTACTGATATAGGCTCAATTACCTGGAAACAAGGCTATGTAACATTTAACGATACTACTATCTATCAAATACGCCACGGCAGCGATTTATGGAACGAATTAATAAACGGTACACTGGCAGGCTCGGTACCTGCCTCTGCATATACAACAGCGTTGCCTTATAAATTAAGAGCGGGAGTAGCTTTCCAGTGGACCCCAATTGTCCTTGTATCCGCTGATTTTATAGATCCGTTAAACACGAGTCCCATTGGACCTAACGCCCTTTATGGCGCCGTAGGTGCACAGATAAAAATTAAGAGACATGTTGCCGTATGGACAGGCTTTGCAACGGCACAAGGTTATGGCTGGGGTATTCCGCTGGGTTTTACTTTTACAGTAGATAAGCACTTTCAGTTTTATCTGGGTACAAGCGATGTTACATCATATATAAGGCCGCGCGATGCCGATGTGTCACTTGCTGTTTGGATGTTCAGGTATAATCTGTGACAGATCGGGACTACTTCAAAAAGTGAATAATCTTCTCAGCCAGTTCTTTGCCTATGCGTTGCTGAGCTTCTTCGGTAGAGCCTGCAATGTGCGGTGTTAATGATATTTTAGGATGATGCAGTATTTCTGCCCTTGGAGATTTTTCATCTTCAAAAACATCAAGAGCTGCATGTGCAATATGACCGGAGTTCAGTCCATCCAGCAGGGCTTGCTCTTCAATAACTCCACCCCGGGAAGCATTTACCAACATTACGCCTTTTTTCATTTGCTTGATTTCTTTGTTTGTAATCACCTTTCCTCCCGGTACATTCAGAGATATGAAATCGCTCTTGGAAAGCAATTCATCCATAGGAGAGGTTTTGATGGTTACATTCACCTTTTGAGAACCGTTTAATGTAATTTCCAATATGGCCTCCGGAATATAAGGATCGAAAGCAAGTATGTTCATACCTACGCCCAAACCAAGTTTACCAAGGCATTGGCCTATTCTTCCGAATCCTATAATACCCAAGGTTTTTCCGGCGACTTCCGTTCCCTTAGAATATTTTTTCTTCAACGCTGCAAATTCTGTTTGTCCTTTAACAGGCATGGTGCGGTTAGAGTCATCCAGTGACCGGGCCATGGTAAAAATATGCGCCATTACCAACTCCGCAACCGATAAAGAAGAGGCAGCCGGGGTGTTTACAACCTGAATACTTTTCTTTTTGGCATATTCTACGTCAATGTTATCCATTCCAACACCGCCTCTTGCAATCAGCTTCAGGGAAGGACAGGCATCAATAAGGGCTTTATCAACCCTGGTGGCGCTGCGCACTACCAAAGCAATAAAATCTTCCGCATTAATTACTTCTGCCAATTCGTCCTGTGGAACTTTTTCGGTAACCACCATAAAGCCCTCTTTTTCCAACATACTGATTCCTTCATCTTCCATTCCGTCGTTAGCCAGTATTTTTTTCATTTCAATAAATGTTCTTATGGAAAGTTAAGTATTATCCGTTTTTCTTTTCAAAATCTTTCATCACATCTACCAATGCCTGCACATCTTCAATGGTAAGTGCATTGTACATAGACGCCCTGTATCCGCCCACATCCCTGTGTCCTTTAATTCCTACTATTCCCGCTTCTTTCCACATCTTGTTAAATGCTTCTTCCAGTTCGGGCTTGGTAAGTAGAAAGGTTGCATTCATCCAGGAACGGTCTTCTTTTACTACGGTTCCGCTAAAGAGAGAATTGCGGTCTATTTCAGAATACATGAGCGCTGCTTTCTTGCGGTTTATTTCTTCAATCCAACCCAGTCCGCCATTTTTCTTCAGCCATTGCATAGTCAGCATACAGGCGTAAACAGAGAATACCGGAGGGGTGTTGTACATGGATTCCCCTTTAATATGTACTTGGTAATCCAGCATGGAGAACATCTTTCTGCCTGTTTTTCCAAGGATACTTTCTTTTACAATTACCATGGTGGCACCTGCGGCGCCCATATTTTTCTGCGCACCGGCATAAATAAGCGAGAATTTACTGAAGTCCATTCTCCTGCTGAAAATATCGGAAGACATGTCGCATACTACCGGGATAGAAGAATCCGGGAATTGATGCATTTGTGTGCCGTATATGGTATTATTAGAGGTAATGTGCAAATAGTTTGCATCGCCGGGGATCGTGTAATTCTTTGGCACATAACCGAATTTCTTATCCTCTGATGATGCTATAACATTTACGTTTCCAAGTAATTTTGCTTCTTTAATGGCTTTGCTGGCCCAAACGCCTGTATTGACATAAGCTGCGCTGCCTCCGCTTAAAAGCAGGTTGCTTGGCACCATGGCAAATTGCAGGCTTGCACCTCCACCCAAAAATAAAACCTGGTAATCATTACCCAATCCCATCAACTCTTTAACAAGCGAACGGGCGTTTTCCATAATGGCCATAAAGTCTTTGTCGCGATGCGAAACTTCCAATATGGATAATCCTGTATTATTAATATTTAGAACTCCTGCTGCGGCTTCTTTAATAACCTCTGCAGGAAGAATTCCAGGTCCTGCGCTAAAATTGTGTTTCCCTTTCATAAAATAAGAACAAAAAATTAATAGGACAAAGGTATAAAAAACCCTATTAATGGGTAGGGTTATAAATGACCTTTTTATTTGGATCGTGAGAGGTGTTTTGGGGGTTATCTTCTTTATTATCGCTTGGATTACGGGCTTGTACATCTTTCACATATTCCCAGGCTCCGTTTTTCCATAGTAGCCCATCCACATCAAAACTCGGTCCGTAATACTGGTGCTGCCCTTGAAGTCCCTCATCTATTGGGCCTAAACGGTCAAATAATATCATATGCTTTGCCGGATCATATCGTAATGACATGGAAACCTGCGCGGAATATTCAAAAATAATCCTTTTCTGGCTGCCTTTGAATGTGGATGGTAACTTCATATATACCGCCTTGCCGAAGGAAGGTATTCCTTCATTATTAAAAGTAATTACGTCAATAATTTTATGCGTAACAAGCTTGTTATATCCTTGCCATGCAAGAACTGTATATATCTTACTTCCCTTTTCATTTATTATTTTATAATAAAGCATGCCTATCCATTTGTTGGGCGTGCATATGGCGGTTTTAGGATTTGGAATATCGGCAGAATGATCCTCCAAAACAAATAAATCATACTTCTTTTTTCGTGTATTATAGGATTGGATGAACCCATAATATCCGAAATTGCATCCCGATTTTGGAACATCCCAACTTATGATGCGTATTTGTTTATCGCTTGCTGTACAAAACCCCATTGTTTTTAAGGAATCAAAGGGATAGTTAAAAGAGCCCGGAACAAGTAAGGCTTTATTCATTAAGGCAAAAAGCTGACTGTTTGCCTCATCTTTTTCTTTATCTGAACGGGCATTTATCCGCAGGTATTGCAAAGATTTCATCGAATCTTCGTAAGTTCTTAGCAAGGAAATGGAGTCAAGCGGTGACGCGGCAGAGCCCCTGAATGGGCTCATTAAAAGCATTCCAAAAATAAAAATAATCAGAACTACTTTAATACGCATAGCATTACTTTATTGTTTGTTTACCAAAAAAGAACCAGCGTAAGAAATATGCAATAGAGAAATTATTTTATGCGTTGTTTTAAAAGGGTCGGAAATTTAAGTTGGGCCAAATAAAATGCGCCAAATAATAATCCGCTGTAAAACAAATTACCCAAAAGTTCATTTCTAAGGAAAGGAATGGCAGCTATATAGCATGTTGTAAATCCTTGCCAGTTATGAGGATACCATGTTCCCAGCCATACCCCGAAATCGGAAATAACATACATAGAGAGAGCTGAAACAATGGATAATAAAATTACACGAGCTACGGTTAACTTGTTCCTTAATGTAAAACCAAGTATGATGATGAGTGCAAATGCTCCATAAACCCATCCCATACCTTGATAAAACCCAAGTATAGCGTCACTTATAAACAATGCGGTAAACGGAACTAAAAAGGCCATTATTTTTTTGTCATATTGTGCCGCTCCAAATAAAGCAACAGCCGATATAGCTGTGAAATTAGGGATGTGCGGGAAAAGGCGGCTTACTATCGCTAATAAAATCAGAGAAGTAATAACTAAAAAGCGTGTGTTTGGTTTCATGTCTTAAAATAGGTATTGAGTTTACAAATTTACATATTTCAACGTAATCCACAAAAAACAGATACAATAAAGGGTTATTAATTAGCAGTTCGGTAGCTTGAAATACCTATAACACATATTGTATTACCGAATTTGAGAAGGGTGGAAGAGGGGGCTCGAACCCCCGACCCTCAGAACCACAATCTGATGCTCTAACCAACTGAGCTACATCCACCATAAATTTCAGGGGTGCAAATATAATCGTTTATCCGATTGGTGAAGAAGCATTATTTTAAATGATAACTATCATAATTGATAATTCCATGTGTAGCTTATTTTGTAACTTTATACGCAAAACTAATTTATGGAGATAAACACTGACCAGCCCTTAAAGGCCCTGAAGGCTCAAATATTGGAATTTATTGAACTTAAAACGGAACTTGCCCGTCTTTCATTAGTTGAATATGTTGCCAAAATAGCCTCTTATGTTTTTGCGGCTATTGTGGGGATAATAATTATTTCCCTCATTTTCCTGTCTGTATTCATTGCTATTTCCTTCTTTATAGGGCAATGGGTACATAGTTACGGGTTGGGATTTCTTATTTCCGCAGCAATTTATCTGCTTATGCTTTGGTATTTTGTTACAATAGGCAGAAAGCAAGTGCAAAATTACATGATAAAGAAAATATTGGAACAAACCCCTAAAAGCGAGTAATATGTCAGACAGGAAAAATGCATTGGAAGAATTACAAAACCGCAAAGCGGAACTTATCCTTAAATGCAAAGCTAAAGGAGAAGAAATAGGTAAACAGACCGACTATATAACCGAACACTTTGGAGAAATTGCCATTAAAAGTATTATCGGAGATAGGTTTAAAAAAGGGAAAGAAAAGAAAACAGAAATAATAGAATTTTTGGTGGCAGAAGGTATTGACACCGCTATTAATATCCAAAGAGACCCTCACGATATAAAAGATAAGCTTATAGGTTCGCTTAAAAAATCGGCTTCCGGAGTGCTGAATCTCTTTTTTAAATAGAGGATAACCATCTTATTTAGCAGAAAGCTTATTACTAAATTAAAAGTCCGCCTTGCATATGCATGACGGACTTTATTTTTCAGGGTTGCTTATTTAATAATGGATACATTACCAATATATGAGTGCTGGTTGCCTTGTGTATCTGTTACCAATATTTTATATATATAGGTATCCTCCTGGGCAATTGCTGAACCTCCGGCTACAGTTCCATTCCATCCTTTTGTTAAATCGTTGGTATGGTACAACTGCATTCCCCACCGATCAAAAATATACATTTCAAAGCTCTGTATGTATTTTCCCACCGGTTGGAAAACATCATTTACTCCATCACCATTTGGGGTGAATGCAGAAGGGATATACAGATTAAATGCAGGGTTAATGACCAGGCAATTAGTAGCCGTGTCGGTACAACCATGTTCATTCATTACCACAAGATTTGCACAATAGTTACCTGTGTCCCGGTATGTATGTTCCGGGTTAGGTATTTTACTTGTCGAATCTGTGGCATCGCCAAAGCTCCAAACTTGGTAAACTATGCCGTATTGATCTGTACTTTTATCGGTAAATTGCACAGTAGGAGCGAGTATAGAAGGAGCCTGAGGAGAGAAGGTAAATGCTGCCGTAGGATGGGTGTATACAGTTATCATATTTGCTTTTTCCAGTGTGGCGCTGCAACCACCGCTATCCGTTATTGTAAGACTTACATTAAAGGTTCCGCTGGAAGGGTAGCAATAGATTGGGCTTGCGGATTGAATGGTATCTCCATTACCAAATGCCCAGACATATTGCTGCACTTTACCCTGGGTTGTATTTCGAAACTGAATGCATAGGGGCGCACAACCTACATACAGGTCGGCAGAAAAGTCTACTGTAGGGAATGGGTTTACGTGAACAGTTGAACTTGTGGTAGCGGTTGCTCCGCAATTATCAGTTACTATAACGGTATAGGTAGAAGTTGATGCAGGATTTACCGTGATACATGGAGTTGTCGCATTTCCAGGTTGCCATAAGTAGGAATCTCCACCGGTTCCACCACTTGCATTGGCACAAATAGTGGCTGCTGCTCCGCTACAAACAGAAGCTGTTCCATTAGTTGTAACAGATAAAGGCGGGCCAAAATTAATGCTTATTTCTCTGGTTGCCGTACATCCATTAGCATCGGTAACGGTTACTGTATAGGTTTGAGGTGTTGCCGGTATTACTGTGGCAATACTAGTAGTTGCCCCTGAACTCCATGCGTAAGCATAAGGTGCTGTTCCTCCTGATGCGTTGGCGGTAAAGGATCCCGGCGTTCCCTGGCAAATGAGCTGTTGGCCGCTTACGGTAACAGCAAGCACTGATGGTTCAGTAATAATACCTGATG
>Ga0302186_10002113_pt1 | contig 15618 bp, 18 predicted proteins | sample II_Bog_E1_2_FD_198782 | JGI IMG/M metagenome (GOLD analysis project Ga0302186, IMG submission 198782) | Peat permafrost microbial communities from Stordalen Mire near Abisko, Sweden - II_Bog_E1_1 | ecosystem: Environmental > Terrestrial > Soil > Wetlands > Peat | place: Sweden: Abisko... | reverse complement strand
AACTCATAGAACCCTTGAAGCTTGTGGGAAAAGTTGAAAATTATCTTCAAGATATAATCAATGCAATTGTGAGCACAATGAGAGTTATTACGACTCGCTCTTTTAGTAATAAGGCGAAGATTAGCCGGGAGGAATGGATTAAGATGGACCCTGCACAGATTACAATCCTCGTCAATAATATTTACTCTTCAGCTATGGTCGAGGAATGCTTTAGAAAAATTTCTGATGGCTCTAATGTTAATGCCCTCAAGGACGCCTACAAAACATCTGTGGAATTACTTACTGGATTAATCAAGATGGTCCAAGGAGAACTTACTCGTGAAGACAGACAAAAAATTATGTGTCTCATCACTCTTGATACGCACACTCGCGATATTATCTAAAAATTAGATAACTAAAATGTCAAAAAGGCTGATGCTTTTCAATGGCAGAGTCAGCTCAAGTTCTACTGGGTTGACAGAGAAACTACCAAAGCCAAGGATTGCCAAATCAGGATTGCTGATGCCTTCCTTTGGTACTCTTATGAATATCTTGGAAATGGACCAAGACTGGTGGTCACACCTTTAACAGATAGAATTTATGTGACTGCTACTCAAGCCCTGCATCTAAAGATGGGATGTGCTCCTGCTGGCCCTGCTGGTACAGGAAAAACTGAAACCACCAAGGACTTGTCTTTTGCTCTTGCCAAAGCCATCTATGTGTTTAATTGCTCCTCTGAAATGAACTATGAATCAATGGGTAACATTTATAAAGGATTAGCTTCCAGTGGGTGCTGGGGCTGTTTTGACGAGTTTAATAGACTTTTACCTGAAGTTCTATCTGTATGCTCAGTGCAGTTTAAGAGTGTGACGGATGCTGTTAAGGAAAATAAGAAGAGATTTGTACTGCAAGGCGATGAAATTTCACTTGATCCCACGTGTGGTGTGTTTATCACAATGAATCCAGGTTATCTTGGTCGTGCTGAACTTCCAGAAGGACTTAAAGCCCTTTTCAGACCTATCACAGTGGTCGTCCCAGATCTCGAACTGATATGCGAAAACATGCTTATGGCTGAGGGTTTTGTTGACGCCAAAGTGCTGGCTAAAAAATTTGTGACACTATACATGCTTTGTAAGGATCTCCTTTCAAAACAACTGCATTATGATTGGGGACTACGTGCAATTAAGAGTGTGCTTGTCGTAGCAGGAGTCTTCAAAAGAAACTAAATCACTGTATCATAGTCTGCTCTTCTTATGAGAGCTTTGAGAGACTTTAATTTACCTAAGATTGCTTTTGCTGATTTGGACATTTTCTTCGGGCTACTTGGCGATCTCTTCCCTAAGATCGAAATTGAACGTAAAAGAGAAATGGATTTTGAAAAAGTGATAACTGATTGCACAGTATAGGCGCTGCTTTACCCACATGAGAGTTTTATATTAAAAATAGTCCAGTTGAAGGAGCTTTTGTAAATTCGTCACTGTGTATTTGTGATGGGTCCACCAGGTTCTGGAAAAACCCAAACATGGAAGCAACTTGGCCGTGCTCAAGATAAGATCGGTAAAAAGACAACCATAATGGACATAAACCCAAAGACTGTGTCAACCCGAGATTTATACGGTTACAACTTGCCTTCTAAGGAATGGAAAGACGGACTTTTATCAAAGACAATGCGTAGTTTGTCGTAAGTTCCTGATACAAACCCTAAATGGATTTTGATGGATGGTGATTTGGATGCCAACTGGATCGAATCAATGAACAGCGTCATGGACGATAATAAGATTCTCACCCTCGCTAACAACGAGAGAATTCCCCTCAAGGCGCACATGCGCATAATCTATTAAATCAGAGATCTTCGTTTTGCCTCTCCTGCAACTGTCTCTCGCGCTGGTATTCTCTACATTTCTGATGACTCAGGCTACCAGTGGTAATCTTATATAGCGTCTTGGTTGTAGAAATTGCCAAGAATATAGAGTATCCCGAACGCAAAACAGAAACGTGACGATTTGAAGTCCCTTTTCAAAAAATATATATCAGGCACTCTATTCTACATAAAGAAAAACTGTAAGATGCTTATTCAGGTGACTCCTATCTCCATGATATCATCACTATGTTCAATACTATAGATCATTCTGAAAGATGAATACAGCAATATAGAATATGTCGTCGCATTTGCAATTATTTGGTGCTGTGGTGGAGCACTCGCAGAGAAGGAAAATATTGATTACAGAAAGGAGTTTAGCAACTGGTGGAAAGGAGAATGGAAAACTGCAGCTAAATTTCCCTCCAAGGGTACCGTTTTTGACTACTATGTGTTGAATCCACGCAACAGCGATGGTGGCATAGAGCCTTGCAAATTTGCAGAGTGGAGCGAGACTCTTGTAACCATTGACTATGATACTTCACGGGGCGATATTATGAGTAACATCGCAGTTCCGACCAAAGAATCAATAGCCACATAATATTTTATAAAGAAGTTCATCTTTGTTAATCATCCAGTCCTCCTGATTGGACTTGCCGGCTGCGGCAAAACTGCTTTAGCAAAGGGGTGCCTACGCTCCATTGTGAAGGAGTTACCCGACAGTTTCAACTACCAGCTTATTAACTTCTCCTACTATACAGACTCTACTTATCTGCAAGTTCAACTGGAGCAGTTCCTGAAAAAAATTGCAGGTAAACAATTTGGTCCTCCTGGAAAGCAAAAACTGATTTACTTTATTGACGATCTAAATATGCCCCAGCTTGACGTGTATGATACACAAAGCGCAATAGCCTTACTTCGTCAGCATGCAGATTATGAACATTGGTACGACGTGGCTAAACTTACCCTCAAGGATATCGTGAACACACAAATGTTGGCTGCCATGAACCCCAGTGCCGGTTCATTCTTTGTGAATCCTCGTTATATGCGACACTTCTGGACTGTGTCTATCCCTTTCCCTGACAATGAGTCTCTTTTCCTTATATATTCTACCTTTTTACAGGGTCATCTCAAGAGATTTAAACCCACTCTTCAGGAATTAGCGCCTCTCATAATTCGCTCGGCTCTAACGCTCCATCAAAATGTGATAACTTCATTCAGAAAAACAGCCCTTAACTTCCACTATGAGTTCAATCTGCGGCATCTTTCGGGTATTTTCCAAGGTCTACTATTTTCTGATTCCGCAAAATTCCAAGATCCTTAAAAATTAGTAAAGCTATGGGTGCATGAATCATAGAGAACCTATGGAGACAGACTTATTTCACCAGAACATCTTGCACGTTATAATACTCTGATGTTTGAATTGATCAAGAAGTCTTTCGCACGATACTCTTTGAATCGATTCTTTTCAAATACACCTTAGAATCTTATATTCTGTAATTTTGCAAGCGGCATGAATGGACAGGATCGACTCTATGATATTATGCCTAATGATAAGCTTCTACCTTTTATAGAAGAAGGATTGACGACTTATAATGATAACAATCCAGTCATGAATCTTGTCCTCTTCGAAGATGCGATGAAACATGTTTGTAGAATCACTCGTATCATCATTCCTAGCTCTGGTCATGGACTTATGGTGGGCGTGGGAGGTAGCGGAAAACAGAGTTTATCTCGATTGGGTGCTTCAATGAATTATATGAATACTTTCCAGATTACTATCAGTTCGACTTATAATATAAACGATCTCAAGGGCGACTTACAGACCCTCTATCAAAAGACAGGAATCAAGGAAGAAGATATTCTCTTCCTTTTCACATAAGGTCAAATTACTAATTAAAGATTCTTGGTCTACATCAATGACCTGCTGGCTTCAGGTGAAATCGCTTAACTCTACACCTCTGATGAAAAGGAGGAGATTATCAATGCTATTCGAAATAAAGTTAAGCTCTAGGGCAAGGTTGACTCTCGTGATAATACTAACTGCTGGAACTGGTACATTGATAAAGTCAAGCAAAAATTGCATATGTCACTCTGCTTTTCACCAGTCGGTGAATCACTCAGAAGAAGAGCTAGACAGTTTCCAGCCTTGGTAAATAGCACAGTCATCGATTGGTACTTCCCGTGGCCTAAAGATGCACTTTTGAACGTGGCAACACGCTTTTTAGAGGAAGAGGATCTAGGATAAGAAAGCAACCGCAAATCTATCATCAATTTTATGCCTTTATCCTTTGAGAGCGTCAACAAACTGTCTGCTAAGCTTTACGATCAAGAACGTAGATATGTCTACACAACTCCTAAATCTTTCCTAGAACTTATCAAACTATTCAAGAGCATGCTCCAGCAGAAGAGAGATAACCTCCTCAAAAATAGAGAAAGATACGAGTCAGGTCTGATTAAACTGAGGGAAACAGCAGAACAGGTTGCTATTATTGAGGAAGAAGTCAAAGTGAAGCAGATTGAAGCTGAAGTAAAGAAACAGTAGGCTGATAAATTCGCAGCAAAAGTCAAGATATAAAAATAAAAAGTGGAGATTGAAAATCAGAAAGCAGAAGTATAAGAAGGAAAATGTTCAATCATCAAGAAAGACGTCGAAGAAAAGAAAAAATATACTGAAGAAAAGCTAGAAGCAGCAGGCCCACTCGTTAAACAAGCCGAGGAAGCTCTCAATTCAATAGAAAAAAAAGATTTTCAAATTGCTAAATCTTTTGCCAATCCCCCTGCGGGAGTTCCCGAAGTGTTTTCGGCAACCATTTGGCTACTCTCTGGCTTCTACAAGGAGATTGACTCCGATAAAGCTAAAAAACCAAAGGCCTTTGACTGGAAAGCTTCACAAAAATTGATGAAAGACCCACAAGCCTTTATGACTGCCCTTATGGGTTTCAAGTAGATTGTTAATAATAACGAACTTCCACCTGCGAACGTCGCTATGGTTAAAAAGGACTATCTTTCCAATCCTGAGTTTGACCCAGCCATTATTGAAAACAAGTCTAAAGCAGCAGCTGGATTGTGCTCATGGGTGCTGAATATAGTTAAGTTTTGGGATGTTATTCAGGAAGTTGGACCTCTCAGAAAGCAGCTTGAAGAAGCAAAAGATCAACTTGAAACGGCCACTGTTAAACTCAATTAAGTACAATAAATTGTCAGGAAACTGAATTCTGAATTAGCTCAGCTAAACAAAGAGTTCCAGCAAGCTGAAGATGATAAGCAACATGCCATCAACTAAGCAGAAAGATGCGCTCGTAGATTAAATCTTGCCCAGAGGCTAATTGCTGCTTTGGGCAGCGAGAACTAACGTTGGGCACAGTCTATCGTGCTGTTGGACGAAAATCTAAAAGTGATTGTTGGTGATGTACTAGTTTCATCGGCTTTCATTTCATATGCTGGTCCCTTCAATAAATCCTTCCGAGATAAAATGATGAAAGAAGACTTTGATAAATACTTTAGAGCTAACAAAATCTACACTAGCCCTTAATGCGATCCAGTTAAATTGCTAACTGATTAATCTACTGCTGCTAAGTGGAACAAGCAAACTCTGCCCTCAGATAAAGTATCAATTGAAAATGGAACCATTCTTACAAACTCAGAACGTTATCCATTGATGATAGACCCTCAACTACAAGGCTTATCATGGATCAGAGAAAAGGAGAAAGACAATAAACTCAAGAGTCTCCGACTGGGCTCTAAGAACATCAATCGAGAGTTATAGGTGGCCATTGAGAATGGTTTCTCTGCACTAATTGAAAATATGGGTGAAAGCATTGATGCGATCTTAATGCCAGTAATTGCTCGTTCTTTCATCAAGAAAGGAAAAAGCAAAATTCTTAAATTCGCCGGAAAGGATCTGTCCTTGCATCCTAACTTCAAGTTATTCTTGCAAACAAAACTATCTAATCCTCATTATCCTCCTGAGGTACAAGCAGAAGCTACCCTCATCAACTTTACTGTTACTGAGGACGGATTAGGTGATCAACTTCTTTACCTGATTGTAAAGCGAGAAAGACCAGACCTTGCAGCAAGCAAACTTGAACTGATTACTCAACAAAACGATTTTAAGATTAAGCTTAAAGAATTAGAAGATTAGCTTTTGTTTAAACTAGCCAACGCTAAGGGAGATATCCTGGATGACATTGCACTTATAGAAAATCTAGAGTACTCTAAAAAGATTTCATTGTAAATCAGCGAGAAAGTCGAAATAGCTAAGATGACTGAAGCCAAGATTAACTAAACATCCGAACTCTATCGACCCGCAGCTTCAAGAGGTGCACTTATTTATTTCCTTCTGTCAGATTTGCCAAAGATCCACTCCTTCTATAAATACTCATTAGAATCATTTATCGATGTCATCAACAGAGCCATCGACGAAATCACTGAAGGTATGGATTCCAAACAAAATATGTTCTAACTCGATGCTGAAGGCAAGGCAATCATTCCTGTAATTAAGTTACGCAAAAAAGCTAAAAAATTGACAAAAGTAGAAGGACAAGAGGAAACAGGAGCAGTGAAGACAGAGTAAAATCAGAAGTAAGGATAAAATAAAGCGACAGAGGAAAAGAAAGAGGGTGCAGAGTAGGAAGTTTAATAAAATGAAATCATGAGCCCTGAGGAGCTGAAAGTACGTATCTCGCAGCTCATTGAATCCATCTCTCATTGTGCTTTCCATTATACACGTCGAGGTCTCTTCTAAAAACATAAGATTATTGTTTCAGCTATGCTCACTTTTAGGATTTTGCAAAGAAGTGGAGAACTTCATCCCAAATAAATAGAACATCTTATCCTTGGAAGAGCAGATCTTAATCCACCACCTGTTCCAGAACCACTCAAAAGTTTCATTACCGATGCTGTCTGGGCCAATATCAAGGGACTCGAGCAGATCGCATTATTCTCCAACCTTGGCTCCAGTCTATAATCTGAATACTTGGTTTGGAAGAAGTGGTATCAAGAAGAAAGAGTCGAATAACTTGGCGAGTTGCCTAAGAGCTACAAGGAAATCTCTAAATTTTATAAGTTACTTCTTTACAGAGCTATGAGACCTGACAGAGTAACCTCTGCATTGACTTCTTTCGTCGGTGAAATAATGGGTGAAAGATATGTTGAGCAACCACCATTCAGCATTTTCTAAACATTTGCAGAAACTAACAACAGAATTCCCGTCTTCTTCGTGCTATTTCCTGGAGTTGATCCGACTCCTGAAGTGTAAAGAGTCGCGGCTAAGTACGATATTTCCCTTGGTAATAAAAAATTCACCAATATTTCTATGGGACAAGGTCAATAAAAACCAGCTAAAGATGCGCTGTTTAACGCAGCAGAAAAAGGACATTGGATTTTGCTTCAAAATCTTCATTTGATGCAAAGTTGGCTGAAGGGTATCAATGGCTTGGAGGGATTCCTCTAAACAGTGTTTGCACATAGTCATCCTAACTTCAGAGTATTCCTCAGTTCCTAACCACCACCACTGCCAGATATGCAGATTATTCCCGAGTCCATCTTGCAAATGTCCATCAAGGTTTCTAATGAAGCCCCACAATATCTCAAAGCCAACTTGCGGCGTGCTTTTGCTAACTTCGATCAAAAATTCCTCGACCGCTGCGACAAAAAGCCCAATGAGTTTAAATCATGCCTTTTTGCTTTGTGCTACTTCCACTCTTTGGTATTAGGGCGCAAAAAATTCGGTAGTCAAGGATGGAGCAGAATCTACAGTTTCAACGATGGTGACCTAACTATCTGTGCCGATGTGCTTTACAATTATCTCAGTAAGTACGATGTTGTACCATGGGAGGATCTTAAATATATTTTTGGAGAAATCATGTACGGTGGACACATTACGGATGACTGGGATCGTAGAACTAACGCCACCTATCTAAAAGTGCTATTTAAACCAGAACTTCTGCTTCCCAACTTCAATCTGCTCTATCATTTATTCAAATCCCCAGATCCAGCTAAACTTGATTACGAAGGATATAGGAAGTATATAGAAGAAAAAGTTCCTCCTGAAGTTCCTCAAATGTTTGGAATGCATCCCAACGCTGAAATAGGCTATTTGACAATTCAATGTGAAACCTTATTTGATACAATTTTGGAAGTTGAAGGAGGTTCAGGTGCCGGTGGAGGCTCAAAGGATGATCAAACGATTGCTATCATTACTGATTTCAAGACAAGAGCTCCTGCTGAGTTTGTCATGCTTGACATCACTGCAAGGATCAAAGACCCTAAGGATAAAACTCCTTATGTGGTAGTGTGTCTACAAGAATGCGAAAGAATGAACAGTCTTCTTTCTGAAATTAAGAGAAGTCTATAAGACTTGAGACTAGGTCTAACTGGCGCTCTCAATATCACTGATTCAATGGAGAGTCTTCAAAGATCGTTGCAGTTCAATAAAGTACCAGGTACATGGTAAGCTGCCGCCTATCCAAGCAGGAAAAATTTGGCAATGTGGTTTAATGAATTAATTGAACGTTGTGTACAGCTTTAAAAGTGGCAAGCAGAACTAATTACACCAAAATCCCTATGCATTTCTTATCTCTTCAATCCCATGTCTTTCCTTACCGCTATTATGCAAACTACATCCAGAGATAAGCTGCTGCCACTCGATAACATGGCACTTGAAACCAGAGTTACCCTGCATAAGACTCCAGAGGAAGTTCATAGCTATCCTGAAACAGGAGCATATATCCACGGATTGGTGCTAGAAGGAGCTGGCTGGGAACTAGGGGCACCAGGACAAGAGGGTTATCTGATTGAGCAAAAGCCTAAGGAATTGCATCCTAAGCTACCAGTAGTGAATATAGTGTCTGTGGAACTCAAGAAAAAGAGAGTAGCGGGCCAGTACGACTGTCCAGTTTATTATACAACATTAAGAGGCGGAACGTTTATCTACAAGGCCAACCTCAACATGTAAAGATTAACTTATCATTCAAAATTGCATAATTATAATGATGAGCACAATCCGCGATAAGAAAGGCAAGGAAGTATGGCAAAAGGGGACTGCTTTTAGAATGTTCGCTAATTTCGATTAGCCGAACCTTTCTCATCGAGAATATATGGAGGATTGTATCTTACATCTCATCTAGAATCTTTTGTTTAAGACTGCTTTCTCGAAAATTGCCCAAAATCTGCACTCTTTGGCGTTTTTGATGGTCATGGCGGGGGAGATGTAAGCAAGTTTTTGGTTAAAAATCTTCCTCAGGTTTCTATGCTGCAAATCAGATCATTAAATAGATTCATTACAAGCAGAAAAAAAGAGGAAAGGCCCTTTTTGAAGAATCTTTCTAAACAGTAAAAACCCTTTAAATCAGGCTGACAAAAAAATACGGGAATTAAATCTATAAGCTGGCGCAACCGGAACTGTTTGTCTTGTTACGCTTGAGGAAGCCAAGAGAGTTCTATATGTTGCTCATGTGGGAGATTCAAGCGCTTACCTCTTCGATGGAAATAATGCTGAAAAACTTACCCCAGAACATCGTTGTGATAACCAAGAGGAAATCGCAAGAGTGAAGTATTTTGTTTGTTATAGAGACAGAATGGAGGTAAGATCTTGCTGGGTCGATTGGGCGGGCTTTTGGCTATTACAAGAGCTTTTGGCGATCTTAGCATGAAAAAGAATATGGGTTTGATTGTGAAGCCAGATGTTAAAAAGATTTAGATTAGATTGAGTCACAAATATATCGTGGTTGGCAGTGACGGCTTGTGGGATTTTGTGGACATCAAAAATATTCAAAATGTATTAAAAAAATAGCTGTAAACTGACTAAATAGCTCGCACTCTTATCAACCTCGCTTTATCCTCGGGCTCAGTGGACAACATATCTGTGATTGTGGTTAAACTCTGATATATGTATTTGAATGAGTAAATATGAAAAATATTGAAGATTATTAATCATTTAATACTTAGGCCTCGATACTGTCGGATTTCAGCACAATATTTTCAATGCTAAAACGTGATATTTGTTTTGATATTATTTTGATAAAAATGGTGCAAAGATAATTGTATTCGTAGAAAGGGGCTTTAAAGGTATTTATTAGATTATTTTAATATTCTAATATGATTTAAATAGACATAAATAAAAATGTGTTAGGTTTTGTGACCCTTTTCGATCTGCTAAAATTATTTTTATCAACATGAAAGCAGCTCATATTGAAATTGACAGGATTTTTATCCTATATTTTAGGGAAATAATTGAAAATCTTCGTTGATGATTGCTTCAATTAAAAAGAAAATGTTATGCTAAAAATTCTATTTTTCAGACAGGTGATAGCATTGAGGCAAGTCCTTTAAGCCAAAAAAAGGCAAATATAATTTTTAAATAAGAGATTTAAGACTGAGAAATTGTTGAATTAATTAGAATTATTAATCTAATGAAATATTTTATATTATGCAGTGAGGAAAAAAAGTTAATTATGGTTATCTGTACAGTCTAATAATACTGTTGGAAAGATATAAATTACTATTTCAACTTATTTAGATAATTCTTTATGGCTTTCATTATAATTTAAATCGTATTCTGAAACTTCTCAATGTCATAGCCACGCCGATAGGACAATTTCGAATTTCTGGCCGCTGATGATCATCTCTATGCAGGCCTTCAGGAGAAATTTAAGAAGAAATACCTTAAAAGAGAGGAATTACTCGAGTTGGAGTTTCAATAGGTCAAATCTAAACGCAATTTAGGTCGCAAAGATAAAGAAGAAGTTGGTGTGAGGCTCTACACTGCTCAACAACAGTTAGCCTCCAATCAGATGGACTATGAACGGGCACATGACAACTATAACATAGCTCAGAGACTAAGGATTGAGGCTGATCAAAAGTATTCCCAAGTTAACTAACTGTATTCTGCCAAGAAATAGGAAGCAGGCGTTCTCAGAAATAAAGTCACCAAAGCACAAAAATAGCTGGAGAACTTAATGAGACATTATCATGAGATCGAATCATATAACGTACAATTAAAATCTGATATCGCCGTCACCAAGAAAGAAACATTCACTGCTGAGGACAATGTTGCCAACCTCGAGAAGATCAAAAAGAAGCAGGATCTGCTTATTGACTCCATGAATTAAGAGAGTAAAAGACTGGAAGAGCAGAAGAACATACTGACTGCTCAAATTATCTCGCAGAAAGAAGAAACTGAGGAAGCAAAGAAAATATTACAGGAGGCAGGAGTTTAGAGAGAAAAGGTAGAGGCAAGTAAGAAGAGTTTGCTGGATCGCTGGCAAAAGGCAATCATGATGATGCAAAAAAGGGATTCAGCTGTACAGACAGCTCGTTAAAGATTGATTAATGAACGATAATCGAACGCTCTTCTATTAAACGAGCTGGCAGGCATAAAAAACGAAATCAGAAAAGAGTAAGAGTTGACATAAAAGTTAGGAGCTCAGTCTACCTTTATCTCTAAAGTAAAATCTTCATTAGATATAATTTTCAATTAGTTAAGAGCATAGGAGTAAAAAATATCAGCTCAATTGCTAAGTCTCAAATAATCTTTGAATAATACGGAGTTAAACATCAAATCTACGTCAATGGAACAAAAATCAGTTGAAGAAGCCATGAATCAGGTGGAGACTAACATTATGAAATTGCATGCTTAAACCAAAAAACTCAATGATTCACTTATAGACCAGAAGAGCTAGCACACAACTATCGAGAAAACAGCTTATAATATGTTGAAACAAGCAGGCAAAATTGGAGAGGATATCGAAGAGAAGTAAATATAGTTGGAAAACATTTTGAATGAGATTGCGCGTATTAAGATTGATCAGCTAAACACAAAGTCTCAGATTGAATTATTGAAAAAGAAGAAGGATGAGGCACTGGCATAGCAAAACGACAAAAAATATTTGGTTATAACATATGAGGTTCAGATTAAGCAGGGCCATGATATCAATTAAAAAAAGCAACATGAGGTCGGAAGATTGAATAAGCAGCATGATGATATTATGAGCAAGGCTAACGATGAGGGTAAAAATCCTGAGGAGAACAAACTCACTAATCTCTTGAGAGAAAGTGAAGACCTCTAGAAGAAATGTTCAGAGCTATACCGTGAATGGATTAAGAAGCAGACAGTATTAGTTCATGAAAATAACAAACTTCAGGAGATCCGTGAGGGTGTGAACAATCTTGAAAATAAGAAGACTATAATGGAGCAAAAGAAGAGTCGGCTCAACTAAAACTATCAAAACTTCGAAAGATAAATAGATGAGATCAAAATTAATCTGAAGGGATTACAACAGGAGATGAATAAACTCAATGACACCATAGCTCTTAATAGCGACAAAAAGCAAAAGCTTTAGAATGAAAATGTTAACCTTGAGAGTGAGTTTATTGAAAAACTCAAGGAGATGGAACATGAGGCCACTAAACTATAATTTAATATTGATGTTATTCGGGAAGAAAAAGCAGAACTTATGAATTAAATTGTTTAGTGCGAACGACAAATCCTTCTCTGGGAAAGAAAATATCAATTGGAAAAAGAGATGCAAGAAGCTCTAGACCCTAACGTTGGACAATCAGAAATTGAGGAATTGAAAAAGGAACTGCATCGCATGGAGCTGAGGTATGCCAGCTTGCTAAAGGAACAGTCCAAAATTATTGCCTAGGCCTAGAGAGCAATTGATAAAAAGGAACAAATTGAGCTTAAATATGTGGCTTCTGTCAAAAAAGAGCCTGTTAAAAGAAAGATGCCTGAAACTTCAAACCAACTCAAGAACGCTATGCGAAATGCTAAGGATAATCAAGCCAAAATCATGAAGAGCTTGCAAGATGTAGAAAAATTACTATCCAAAAAGGAGGGAGATCTTGAAAACATCAGTCAGAACATATAGGGAAATTCTAATGATCTCAAGCATCTTGAGAATTAAAACCAATCCTTGGATATTTAAAGAGTACTAGGAAGGATAAGGCGAAATATTGACGTTTTGGTGGTGGCTTCACTGCAAAAGAAATATAAAAAGATGGAGGAGATCGCAAATAAAACAGCAAAATTGATGTTCTCCGAACCAGTTTTGAGAGAAAAGTTAGTAGATGTTAGAGACAAGAACAAAGGGCTCTTCGAAGCAATTGAGCAGTTGGCAGAAAAGTATCTCCAATATTCCGAACTTTTAACTCCTCTCCTGAAATCTAATGAAGTCACCAAAAATATCCTCGGAGCTTGATTGTGGGAAATATATGAATTATAAATAATGCAGACCGTTATTATACTTGACTGTAATTAACTGATGGAAGTAAAATTTATCAATTTGGCAGTCTTTGATGATGAAACGTGTTGTGAGTTATGCCATATTTTTAATTTTTATTAATATGAGTTTGGATAGCTTTAATAAATCAAATAATATTTTATTTCACCAAGATTTCATTTTCCATGGCCGACCATCAATCTAATTAAGCCTCTTCCCACCTTCATAAGCAGGCATAAATGCTCGAGTCTCCTCGCAAATGTAGCATATTCTTTATTTAGACGAGGAACGCCATTGCACCGATGTGTGCTGCCTTGTTATTGGAATCCTTTTCACAGTTATTGTGCTCAGCCTTTCTTTCATACTGTATAAAAGTGGTACTGCTGCTATAAGTTAGATCACCTCACTAAAACTTCATTACCCTCAGATAGTTCTGGAAAAATTTGTGGAATCGACTATCCCCAATTTTCATTTGTTTACTTCACAAACCCTCCCCAAATCGTAAGAGGTTAATAATTTAGAATAATAGAGTGTGTGTATCGACCTGTCCGAAACCCGGAGATTCAAAACTAATATGCGCTCCCACTGATTCAATTGGCTGCCGATTCAGTAACGCACCCGGATTCACAGTTCAGTATTACGATACCACATCAGTTGAAAGTAAATCATCAATGATGCAGATTCAAATGGGAATATATGTTTGCCCACCGATGAAGCTTTGAGGCAGCAGATATAGGAAAATGCGAATCTAGATAGCCGCTCACTATTTTTCAAATCTTTTACAGTTTTGTAGTTGTGCTTACTGATGAGTGTAGGTGTATCCATTCTGTTTTATATATTCGTCGAATGCTTCCCATGGATTACTCTAAAGAGTACAATAGTCCTTTCATTGCTTGTGCTTCTCGCCTTATCTATTGTTCTGTTCATCTATAAGACTGAAGATACTAAGAGTAAAATATTAGCTGCTATTGTGCTCTGCTCCTTGTTTTTGATCACATTGATCTCTGCCATCGCCTTTCGATCAGCATTTTCTCTCAGTGCTGTTTTTCTGAAGGAAAGCACTAAATTTTCATCTAAAAATAGGGGTACGTTACTCTATATCCCAATATTCTTAATTATCCTTTTTGGATTCTTCGTTATCATAATCCAAGAATATAAAGGCTTTGTAAGTGTTGGAACTCCTCAATTCGATCCTGCCAATCTTTACTATGAAGTAGTTCATTATTCATTTAGGTCAATAAAAAAGGACTGTTCTTTACAGCTACCCTTCTAATCATTCATCTTATTTGGGGACTATCCTTTATTAAATAAGCATGTAAATAAATACAAATTCAGTCAATTTCCTCATTTCTTATCATGCCATTCGATTCTATTTTGGAAAAGATGCTGGAGTTTGCTCAATGAATGATGCCTTTAAATTGCTCTTATTCAAACACTTGGGTTCGGTAGTTGCAGCTTCCTTTATCAATGGATTTCTGTTTGTTCCTGATATGATTTTGGACATCTTTCGAGTCTTTTGTGATTTCACCATCTCTGTTTTTGATCTAGTGAGATCAGACGCTCTTGCATATATTGCCTTACTCGGTTCTCCTTTTTGCAATTCGGCGATGTACTGCGAATATTTGGGCCAGGAAAGTCTTCTCAGTGACTCAAGTCAATCTATTATGAGAACATATCGCATCTCAGCTCACATCCTTTTGGCTGGAATTGTCTCGATAGTGGGTCTGTATTTGAAAGGAACAATTGAGCCTTACACAGTGGCTGCTACATTTTTCTTAGGAATATTTATTTCCACTTTCTTTATTTCATATAATGCTGATGCAGCAGAGGCACTAATGCTGATGCATTCTGCCCAAGAAGAGTATTTCAAACGATCAAATGAAAAGAACAAAATATATATTAATCGATAAGCCAAAGAGGATAGAGCTAGATACCTGTCCTTACTCGATAAAATTCACCAAAGAGATCCAGCATTGACGGAAGAATTGAAATCTGTTCGCCAGTAACAATGGGATGCCGAATAAGGCAAATGATAGGTTACAAGAACATTTATCTTATAATTTAGTAAAAAATCAAATATGCTTAGAAAATATTAAAAGAATTATCGATGATTTAAATGATTGAAAAATCTGATGAACAATGGCAATACTAATCCTAAGGAAAGAAGTGTGCTTTGGCTTAGAATGTTTATAAAATAATTAGGATGAATAATGGATGTTGAGACATAACCAGCCTACTATCTATGAAAAGATAGGAGGCTAGCGAATGTATGCTTCGTTTTTTATAAGCATCTTTCGAGGCCTGGCCTCATTGAGGGGGCATGGCTAGATACGGATGCTATTTCAACATTAATATCATTTAATTATGTAATCATCATAAATGTTATCATATATTACTTCGCCCTATCAAACAATATTTTTTAAGATAGGACTATTTACAACGTCTATTGAAGACAATTTAATTGAGAAATTATCAGTTCAAAAAATATGGAGAAGCAAAATAATGATCAAAATAGTCTGTCAATGTATTTTTTCTTGTGACTACGCGATTATAAGG
>Ga0302186_10002112_pt1 | contig 15619 bp, 22 predicted proteins | sample II_Bog_E1_2_FD_198782 | JGI IMG/M metagenome (GOLD analysis project Ga0302186, IMG submission 198782) | Peat permafrost microbial communities from Stordalen Mire near Abisko, Sweden - II_Bog_E1_1 | ecosystem: Environmental > Terrestrial > Soil > Wetlands > Peat | place: Sweden: Abisko... | reverse complement strand
AAATTAAATAAAAAATCCAAACATTTTAATACATCTCAGAATAATACGAAAATATTAAAAATTAAGTATGGTTAAATTTTTAAAATGAAAATAATTTTTCTTTTATTTTCCAGATTCAATAATATTTAAAACTTTGGTGAATCTTTCATCGCAGTGTTCAAAATCAGCACTGATCAGTTCCGCTTGTTCTACAATCGTTCCTGGAAGTCCAGACTTTTCAAACACACTTTTCGCCAAAAGAATCCCATGACTTTTATCACATGCTCCCTCCTTCAATTTATACTCAAACTCAACATTACCTGTTTCTGGATCAATGCGGAAAGCCGTATGGTATAAATCCAACCTCTTATCCATCTCAAACTCTTTAGTTAACAAGTGATAATGTGTCGTAAATACTCCTCTACATGCAATTTCCTCAACCATATTCTTCAATACTGCATAAGCAATTGCCACTCCATCGAATGTAGAGGTCCCTTTGCCTAATTCATCAACCAAAGCCAATGAACGATTGCTTGCATTTCTTAAAATGTTCAAGGTTTCTTCCAATTCTATATAAAAGCTGGATTTCCCTTCACAAAGTGTTTCAAGACTACCCATTCTAGTGAAAATTTGATCAATTAAGCTTAAATTGCAAGATTGAGCTGGAACATAACATCCAATATGAGCCATAATTGCCACAACACCAAGTGTTCTTAAAGTGGTTGATTTACCACCCATATTCGGACCTGTTAAAAGGATGGTTTCTGGATTATCTAATTTCTTAGTATTGAAATCAATTGATATAGGAGTAAAGCTTACACCATTTTTAACAAGACATGGATGAACCATATCTTTGACATTAAGGTGGGGAACTGGTGAATTAATGAAATTAGGTCTACTCATTGAATAGCTTGTCCATGCATCGAAGGAAACTTTGGAGAAACTGCAAAGACAATCCAATTCAGATAATATGTCAATCATTCGTTGCCAGATATTTGAGTTCTCTTGAAAGATCTTATAGATTTCTTTTACAAAATTGAGCAATGTTTTTTGGATTGATCTCTTTAAATTTTCAATTTTATCAATGTTTTCTTTAATTTCTTCGGTATAAAATCTTTGATAGCCTGCACAAGAAGATGTAAATATGTAATGCACTGGTTTTTTCTTCCCCTTGACAAGTCTTTCTTGAATTTCTAATTGATAAGGAAATTTTGCGTGTGAATAATTAATTGTCTGGTCATTGAATTGGTCCCGAACACTTTGCAAAATTTCTTCCAATTCATCTTCAATTTGCTTTATTTCTATCAAAATCGCATCATAATCTTCCCAGACCCCTTTTTTCGGAAGAGGTTCTGCCACATTCCAGTCAATCATCTCCAAAATCTTGTCTATTTGATCCCTGCAATTCGGCAGGATACCACCTTTATCCTCATAATTTACGAGATTAAATAGACGAGCACTTTTAAATTCACTGCTTTTGGCTTGAATATCTGCTATTAAAGCCTCTGCTAAACGAACATATTCTAAAATTGTTTTGAAATTCTTAAACCTTGACGTTGGAAAGTCATCATGAGTGATGATATCAGTTTTATTTTTATATCTATACATTTTACAAAAGATCCTTTCAATATCAGGAAAAGTTGCTAATTTATTTTGAAAAGCATCTCTTATGTTCTTGATTTTATCCAAATCTTCGATAGCATCCAATCTCGAGAAAATAATTTGAAGGTTATTTGAAGGATTAGCAACCCATTTATAAAGAAGACGATGGCCGAACCCACTTACGGTATGATCCAAAAACTCAAAAAGAGACCCTTTTTTGGAATATTTGGTATAGTGATTTGTATAGAAGATTTCGAGATGTCTCAAAGCCTGATGATCTAATCCCAAAAAATTTTTTCCTTGAAAAAGCTCTGTATACTGTTTGAAGACGATGTTTGGCTTCACATTATCCAGAACAACTAGCTTTTCAAAATAGGAAAACAGATATTTCAACGCTATTATAACATTTTCTTCATTAATTTCTTGAGGAAAACCAAATTTCTCTTCAGAAAAGGAACAATCTAGATCAAAAAATGTCATCAGAGGCTTTTTTGGAAGAGTTCCAAACATTCTTTTATATTCTTCACAATCCTTATTACCAATGATTTCAGCTGGATTGGTCTGCCACATGAGGGTTCTCAAAGGTCTTTGTTCAGTTTCATCATCGAAAGAACCATACCAAACTTCCAAAAGGGAGGGCTCATAAAAGCAAAAGCCTATTCTTTTATTTTTTCTAATAAGAACCAGGAGGTATTTAGGGTCAAAATCTTGCAAATCACCAGTCCAAGTCCCATTTGTTAAAATTTGGGTTAGCTTGCGATTTACAAATTTTGGTGGAATTGGATAGGTTTCCATAATTCTTTTGTGCATTTCTTCTGATGTTTCAGTCTGCTCAACGACTGCCAATTTATATCCGAGATTTAATAATTTTGAAGCCATTTCGTCAAAAGACTTCTCTCTGAACCCTGTGCTGAAACGTCTGGGATTCCAGTTCAGATCCAAATATCTATTTCCTACTATAGCATCTTCATAAAACATTTCATAGAATTGGCCCATTTTAAATAACACAACCTTGTCAAAGTTTTCGCTTTTGAAATCCCAAAATTGTGACATTGTTGGTGTCAGTTTACCTTTTTCACCTTGAGGAATATATAAGGTGGAGGGATCATAATCAGGATGTGTTGGTGGTCTCATATTTTTATCTAAAACATGAGGATGAATAGCCCATAGAGGAATCTTGTCTTCTGTAACAGGAGGCTCTTTTGCTGTTGTTGCAGAAATGACCAGTTCTTTAACTTCCTCTTTTTTGGATTTTGCTCCCAGAGATTCGCTTTTTACTTTTTTTAAGATGGGACCTGAAGGTAACATGATTCTTGTTTTTGAAAATTAAAAAAATGATGTTTTTTCATTTAAAAACAATACCTTTCCAAATGCCAAATTTAAAATTCTTTATTATTATTTTCAAAATTTGTTGCATTACGTTTTTGAAAGGATCTCTTTTAATTCTAGATTTTTTTTAAACCAAATTTAATAAAACAAATAAATGATCTTTTCAATAATATAAAAATAGTTCAATATATAGTCCCCGAAATATTTTTTTTTCAGTGTCTCTATATTGCTGAAATCTTTATTAGCTATTCCCCATTTTAAATTGGACTACAATTTTATTTACTTAAAATAATTTGGAGTCAAATAAAAAAAAATAAAAATAAAACTATGTTTTTAAAAATAAATAAAAAAAAACCAATATTCAATATTCTGATAAGAATTGCCAAAAGCTATAAGAAAATTAATTATTCAAAACATAATCAATATTTAGAGTTCTTTAATAAATGGATAAATTTAAGACTTTGGATGATTTTAAAGATAGTACAAAACTTTTTCCTTGAAAAGAAGAACTATTTTTTATTTCATAGAAAAGAAGGAAGATGATGGCAAAAAAAAAACAAATGTTTATACAGGGGGAGAAAAAAGGTCTGACATTAACCCCAATATTTGAAAAATTCTTAAAACATATAAAATTCAAGTGGCTTAGCAGTCGAAAATCCAGATGACATTCATGGGATTTTAAAACAGGCAGAACAGTAAATTTGAGTAATTCTTTAGGAAATTTGAATCATTATTAAGGAGATCAGATGGTGGAGATGGGAAACCTGAAGATATTAATTGCAAAATCACCTTATATCAGAACGGATTTACGATTGATGATGGTCCCTTTCGTGAATACAATACTCCAGAAAACACAGAATTTATGAAAGAAATGAACAAAGGGTTTATATTAGATTAATCTTTAAAAAACAATTCGTGCTAGGAAAATCCCCAAAGAACTTCGAAATAAATTCCCCAATGGTTTGCAAATCGGGTTACAAGATAAAAGAACTGAAAAATATGTGCCCCCACCCCCTCCGAAATATATTGAGTTCTCTGGACAAGGAGTCAGTCTTTCAAGTAATAAGCCTGGAGTTGATTCAAAACCAATAGCAGATGTGAATTTGAACGTTCAGGCTCCACAAGTCGATGATAAACAACCGAAAACTACCATACAAATCAGATTGCATACTGGGAAAACAACACAAATCACCTTGAATGTTTCAGATAAGGTGTCTAAGATTTTCGACTATGTGAAAAGGTTAGCTTTTTGCCAAAAATTGTAAAATTTAATAGCTGAAAACAGTGTGGCACCTGTAAATGGAGGATTCCAATTGGTTTCTGGATTTCCTGCTAAACCTTTGACAAATGTTAATTTGACAATTGAAGAAGCGGATCTGATTGAATCGTTGGTGACACAAAAAATTTAAATTAAATGATAACATAAACCAAAATTTGAGAATTAAAAAAATTAAGAAAAATTAAGAAAATAAAAAAATTAAGAAAAATGAATGAAATGACATAAAAAACTGAATTGGATTCTAATCTAATATAAAATCGTTTTTAATTTTATTTTATGCTAATTTTAAGATAGAGGCAAACTTAAAAACTTTTAAAGTTTCTCTCTTATTAATTCCGATTTACAAAACCATATGAGAACTTCTTAAATGATTTTTTTCAACGTCTTCCATGGTTTGGCGCCAACAGGGGCTGTTATCTTCTCTTTTTTAACTTCTGGAACTACTTGTTCTTTACTTTGATTTTCATAAAAAGTTTTAAAAGGGTCTTGCATTGGTTCTAGCGGAATTTTGTCCACATTTAGAGATTTGAGGGTGTCCAACTTTTCTTCTTTGAGTTCTTCTGAATTGACGTTTTCTTGAAAAACTGGAGGAGTTTTGTTATTCCAAAAATCTTCTGATCTAAAGTTCATGAAAACTTCCTTGGTTTTGTTCACTTCCTCATCAAGGGCTTTTTCCATTTTATCTTTGCTTTCTGCTAAAACTTCTTTGGTTTCATTGAAATTTTCTGTGACTTCTGCAGGCATATTGAAATTCGTGACGATTTCTTGTGCGTTCAATGTGTTTTCGTAACTTTCCATTGTTTGTTTTTTTAAAAGTTGTTGCTTTTCCAACTTTCTTTTAATTAGATAGCTCGCTCCCATTCCTAATTGAGAATTCATGAAAATCATTAAAAAAAACTAAATTTTACCTAATAATAATAATATTCTTAATCCAAGAAGAATTTTTCCTAATCTGGTCTGGGTTGAGCCTTGACCAGGCATCATTCCTGCCCATAATTCATTATAAACTTCTCTATTGCTTTTGAAACTATTCAACCAATTCATGAACTTTCCCAGGAACTGAAACCCAAATAATTTGAACATAACTTTGGCAATTACTTTGCTAATTGTACTGAAAACACTCACACTCATATCGAAGAAAGTTCTTCCATAATTCATCATTCCAAAGCCAGCATACATCAAATTCACCCAGCAATTCAAACCATGTAAGATGCCTTGATATTCAGATCTGAAATTGGTTGGTTGTTCTTGACCTTGCATTTGATTTTGGTTTGGAATTTGACTTACCGGGAGATTTGAAGCTATTTGATCATTTTGAAATGGGGACATTGGGTAGGAACTTTGAGAGTAGCCAGAAGACATTGAAGAATAAAAGGGTTGATCTAAAAAAAAGAAGAAATTTTAGATGAAATTATTTGCTCTATATAAGTATACGATGCATCATTTCGTTATTCTTTGGTCCTTGGGTTTATTTAGGGAGAGGCTTTTATGTTTTTATAATTTATCTTAAAATTATTAAACGAGGATGGAAATTTGAAGCTAGAGTTTTTAATTAATGCTGTTTTTACGTCATTTCGAGAAATTCCCAACTTTATTAAAGTTTAGAGAGGGGAAAAAAATCGGAAAGGGCAGAAAATTATAAATGAAAGAAAAAATTTAAAAGAACGAGTTTAAAGAAATTTCAAGAGAGATATAGAAAAAAATTCTGTTATTTCTTTTTTTTAAAAAAAAAAAATTATAATAAATCAGATTTTGTCAATCTAATTTTTAGTTTATGGATAAAGGCATCATCATCACAATCTATCGAAATCTGAAGCCATATGAGGGCAAGAAGGTGTCAATTTCAGCCACAACTTCTTTGAAAAAATTGCTGCAAATTTGTTCAGAAATTTTAAGTAATTTAAATCAAGACAATCTAAAGACCAAATTCGGTTTTTTTTAGACATTCAAGCAAAAAGAATATTTAAATCCGATGGTGTGGAAGTGGAGGAAATAATTGAGATTTTTCCTGAAGACAATCTTTATATTTCTGAAGTTTTTATTTAGACTTGATTTTTTGAAAAAAAAGAGAAATTGTACTTTTAGGGTGAGGATTTCCATCATTCAAAAAACAAAAATAATGAAGGAGAAAAACAACACACGATAAGAAACACAATGCCAGGCATTCCTGTGCAAGAACAATATAGTGTGGCGATTATGGGCCCTGCTGCTGTTGGGAAATCATGCATAACTTTGCGTTATGTCTTGAGGGAATTCGTCAATGAATACAACAATACTTTGGAGGATAAGTTTACGAAATTTGACAATATAGATGGCAGGATGTGTAAAGTCGAGATTCTAGACACTTCAGGTGAAGATGAATTCATTCCTTTAAGAACGCTATGGATCAAAGCTAGAGAGGGGTTTTTATTTGTTTATTCTGTAGATAATAGAAAAACTATGGAGGATTTAGATCATTTCCATCGACTTTATTTAATGACTTATCCCAATAAAGATGTGCCTTTGATTCTTGTAGCCAACAAAATCGACCTTGCACTTAAAAGAGAAATCAATACTGAGGAAGGCATGACCTTGGCTACTAAATATGGGGCTGAATACTTTGAAATTTCAGCAAAGACTGGCCATAATGTGGATAATGCATTTGCGTGTCTCATCAGAAAACTCCGGATAAAACGAGAAACAAAAAAACCTGCTCCTAATGAGAAAAGTCCCCCTGAAAAAACCAGCTTTTGGGATTGGTGCTCTTTGATATGACATAATGATTATTAAATTCTCCACCTATCCTTATTAAATAAAACTTAAAATGTGTCATCTTAGATTAAAAAAGAAAGAAAATACATTCCTATTTTTTATATTTTTTTAAATTTAAGAAAAATTCTGTCAGAAAAATAAAAAAAGAAATGGGAAATAAAAACAAAGGACTGACCACTTATAGTATATTTTATAGTTTTTGTTTAAAATGATGTATTTCAGATGCGGAAAACATTGGGATGACCACCCCACAAGGAGGGGGTAATTCCCAGTTATTGGAAAAATATATTCAAACTGCCTTTCAAAATGCTGCTGTAAATGGAGAGCTATATAAAGACAAATTCAATGAAACTTTGGCATGTCTTGAAGATTTTAATATCAAGCGTTTGAGGGATACCCCATTGGGTCAACGTTTGTTCAAAGCATTTGATGCTGTTCATCATAATTTCCATAATTTTTATTAATTTTTTTTTTTTTTCAGGATAAAAGTAATTCCATCAGCTATGCCGAATTGCTTAAAGGTTTAAAAGCTCTTATCCAAGATAAAGAAACGAGAATTCACTGTAAAAACTCAGGATTTTTTTAAAAAATAATTTTCATGATTTTTGTCAGACACTTTTAAGGCTTTTGATCACGATAATGATAACAAAATTGCGCGAAAAGAGTTTGTGGATTTCTATTGTGAGTCTTGGATGGCAGCATTTAGAATATTAGGAGAAAAACTCAAAATGGATCAAAAACAGCAGATAAATCTTTCACTCATTAACAATTGGGCAAATAAACATTTGAAGGAAGTCAGGGAATATATGGATGGAGTTTTCACAGTTTTAGACAAAATGAAGAAAGGAGTAAAAAATTGATTTTTGGTTGATATTTAAATTTGTTTTCTTTTCAAGTACATTGATTTCATGATTTTCAGAGAATGGATTTTAAACACGGAGTTAAACTCAATAATTGCGAAATATGACACTCAAACTGTTGAAGTGCCAATCAACCTTTATTATATTGATAAGGATTTGGATTGATAAATATTTTCTAAATATTAATATTTTCAACAGAAAAATATTAAAACAAAACAAAAAATTAAAAGGGATTTAAAAAAATGCACTTGTTTATTTAAATTTTAATTAATTATTATTGGACAAATTTGAAATCTTGGATTCAATGAAGTCTCTTTTTAACCGATAATGAAAACTTTATCAGAAAAGAAAAAAATAATAATTTACCTTTTAACATAAGTAAATCCGGAGAAAAGAGAATCTTGCTGGTTCTGATCAAGGTCAAAAGTTTCCTTAAAATGTTCATTTGTAAAACATTTATCAAAATGCCTCAAATCCAAAGGCCCTGAAACTTTGAGTTTGAAAGGAGATTCAATTTTTTTTAGAGATAACAGTTCCCAATTAATATCTTGAAAGAACGGATGATTCTTTATTTCTTGAGCATCTTTCTGAGAAAATCCCAATCGTTTTGTGGGCTATATATATATGAACTTATTTATAAATTAAAAAGAAAATAATAAAAACATCAAGGGTTAACAATCCCCATATTAAAGATTTCGCTTCATTCGAAAATCCAGGTTTCATTTCTATCGGTTTTTCTAAAATGCTCTTGAACATTTTGTATTGGTCTTTGCTATAAAAAGGAGGCAAACCACTTAACATTTCATAAATTAATGATCCCTTTATAATAATTATTATGTAGATAAACAAAATTTACAATACCAAACTCCACCAATCAACATTTTTATCATGACCTTCTCTTTGGAAAATTTCAGGAGCAAGATATTCAGGAGTTCCACAAACAGAATAAGTTTTATCATCCTCTATAAATTAAATTCAAGTTTTTAAATAAAAGAAAAATAAACCAGATATTCCATATTTTGATAGCCCGAAATCAGTTAATTTGATATGACCTTCAGGATCAAGTAAAATATTCTCAGGTTTCAAATCTCTATAAATTATTTTTTTATGATGCAAATATTCAAGAGCCAAAATAATTTCTGCAGCGAAAAACTTGGTTTTAACTTCATCAAATTTGGAAGCTTTTTTGAGATGGAAAAACATTTCACCACCTTGCATAAAATCCATCACTAAAAAAAGTTTCTCAGCTGTTTGAAATGCGAAATGCAATTGAACGATAAAAGGACTATTCATTTTTTCTAATATCAACCTTTCAGTTTTTGTGTGATTCAATTGTTTCCTTTCTTCTATAAATTTCTTCTTCAAAATCTTCATCGCATATAAAAAGTTTGTGTCTCTTTTTTTGACCAAAAGGACCTTTCCAAAAGAACCTTTCCCCAAGAGTTTAACAAGTTCAAAATCTTGTAAACAAATCTTTTTCGTTTCTTCCTCTTTAATTTCCCCTTCTTCAAGAAAAATCCTTTCAGCTTCATCTTTTAATAATGTATTTGTAAATTTGTCATTTTCTGAAGCTGATGAAATTCTATAAGCGGTATTAGCTGAGGTTTCCTGAATCTTGTCTGAATTTTGCTTTATGAGTGGCTCTTTCTCTCCGTCGTTTTCCTTGCGAACGCAAATAAGGTGAAGACAACTTCCCATTTTATGATATTTTATAAAAATTATAATTTAAAAAAATAGAGAAAACTAAAGATTTTATTGTTTTAATATTCTTATGTTTTCAAAAAATATTTTGAAAAAAGTTTTAGAAGTCTTGTGATCGAACAATTAAATCATATTTAATTTTGCAATGACCAAAAACTGATTCTTTCTCGAATCAAAAATTGAAAAGAGAGAGAAAAAAAAATAATAATTTCATTCAGTTTCCAATTTTTTGTAATTGTTTTAAAAAATATATACATTATTCCGTTAATTTCATTTTTTAAATGGAGCTAAACAGTCTTATTTTCCCAGCACCACCATCCAGTTATGGTCCAAATGACTTAAAAGAGCTTCTGTGGATTCCTCGGAGTTTCAAGAATGAAGATCATAAGATAATCACCAAAAACTTCAAAGCAGTCACCGTAAAAGCACATATATTAGACGAAAATGAGGCAAAAGCTTTGTCAACAAACCGAGAAATCAAAATTATCAAGAAGTTTGATAACATTAAAGTCCAGGCCAGCATTTATAAGAAAGATTCCTTTTCCGAAGATGAAGTTTCTAATGAGAAATTACCAATGACAGTTGTGAAGGATTTTGATAATTGCATTGTGAAGGCCAGCATCGAGGATAAAAAAGAATCTGTCCAAAAAAACAATGAACAACACGTAGTAAAGGATTTGTCAGAGAAGATACCCTGTCATTGGATTAAATACAAGGGAAGCAGGAAACTTTTGTTATATTTCCATGGAAATGCAGAAGATATTGGGATCTCTACAGAATTCGTTGAAATGTTGAGCAAAAATCTTAAAGTAAAAAATATCTTGTTCAGAATGATTTAAATTCCTTTTTCAAAAATAGATAAATTGTTTAGGGGTGGAATATCCGGGATATGGAATATATCATGGAAAGCCGTCGAGCGAGCAAATAATAATTGATAGCGAGATCGTTTTTGATTATTTAACTTTGAGACTTGGAGTCAAAACACAAAACATCATCATTTTCGGGAGATCTATAGGTTCAGGCCCTGCAGCTCATCTCGCAGCTCAAAGAAAAGTAGGAGGATTGATATTAATGTCTCCTTATACTTCGATAAGAGACGTCGCTAAGAATATTGCTGGATCTGTTGCTCAATATTTTGTTGCAGATAGATTTAGAAATATCGATAAAATGAAGAAAGTGGGATGTTCGATTTGCTTTTTGCATGGAAAGAAGGATAAATTGATTCCATTTAAACATTCACAAGACTTAATGGAAGAATTCGAAAAACATATAAAAGGAAAGGAGTCTATTATAAGTCATCATTATTTTGGAGAAAACATGACTCATAATGACTTTCATTTCGTTCATGATTTAATCAACCCTTTGAAGGATTTCTTCAAAAAAACAAAGGTTGAATTAAAACCGGCTGATAACGATGAAAATGAGTTTGAAAATTTGCCTGAAGAGGTTTTTTATGCTCCTAAAACATTTTCGAACAAAAAAAACTCGCTTTTTAATTTTTATTTATAATTTATCATTTCGAACTCAAAATTTGTTCATAAAACTAAGCGAAATCTGCCAAAAACTAAATTAAAAATTTGCAAATTTTCATTTATTGATTTTAATAATATTAATTAGTTAACCTTGCTTGAAATCATCTTCAAATAATTTATAACAACAATGTTTCCAGAGATAAAATCATAGCTCACCCTCCTAAATTAATGGGACATTGTGTTGTGAAAAGTCTAAAATCTTCATGTTTTCAAAAGTCTTTTTAATTTCAGGAACAAATGCACTTCCTCTATGATCCAAAATCTCATTTAAACCTTCTAAAATTGATTGATTTGCAAGATTCAGTTCTTCTAATAAAAGCCAATGCCCATTTCTCAAAGCATCTAATATGATTCCATCATACCATTTAAATTTTCCCTTCTTCGAAGATTTTTCCTGTTCTGAGCCTCGAAGTTCTGAAGAATCTGCTGGAAAATCGCTACCAACAAATCTATTATATCGGTTTGTTCTGTTAAGGTAATTCTTAACAATTTCTTCCCTGTTTCTCAGCCAGATATTCAATGAGTGAAGATTTTCCAACACCTGAGGGCCTTCTAACATTATAGGTTTGTTGACTTTGTAGACTTCGAAGCAGACTGTTATAGGTTTTCAAAACCATATAGAAAATTTAATTCCATCTTTAATCTCTAGAAAGTTTTTCTTATTGATATTTGCATTGACAGGAATCTCAAATGGGGCAGTTCCGAAGAAATTCATGTTTTCTGTATATTCCAGTTAGCAGCATTATAGATTGATGATTTCTGATACTTCTCATTTAAATAAGAGTTTAACTCTTTATTGAAAACATTACGCTCATTTTCACCAAGGCCCAAAAAACCACGACATTTTGAATAATCATTTGAAATGTCTGAAAACACATAATATCAGAATTTGGAAACACTTTGCCAGTATTTTCTATGAAATCAATCATTCCAATAACATCTCTCATCGAAAGCCCCTTTGTTTCCAAAGCCTAAATCTTCGCATAATTTCCCATTAATAATTTAAAGGAATTCAAAGATATTCCAAGCCAAATTTGAGCAATCTTCATCCAGAATTCTTTTTTGCAAATTTTCCTTAATCATCTGATAAACTAAATTGGAATTATTTTTATCTGACAGCGTGATAATTCCCAAAAACCTTTTATTTAATAAACTTTCTACCCAAATTTCTGTGAATCTGTTTCTCAAAGCAGCACTAAGTTCTCTTTTTCCAAAGTCTCCTCCTGGGTTCATTGTGGCAACTATGATGAAGGCGTCATTGTTTGAATTTCGTCAATTTTAACACCTCCTTTTTCTGGAATAAGAATCTTTTTTTCTGGTTCTAAATCACTATTCAATCTTTCCTTTTTGCATTGCTTCAATCAAAAGACCATCCTGTCATTCAAAGAGCATTTCTTGTTTGATCAAATTGCTTTTCAAATCTTTCAAAAGCTCTTCGTCAATAATAAGATTTGATTCATCCAATTTTTTTAATTTCTCATCCAAAAGAATCTCTTCATTATTGAAGAACTCAGAAAGTTCTTTATGTTGATAATTCTGAAATCATTTTATTAAATTCAAGAATAGTTTCTTGTCGTGTTTCTTATAGGTCTGAGAGAACCAATGAAATCAGAACTTTCTGTAAATTTATGACAATTCAAAGAAAAAAATGGAGCTTTTCTTAAAAAAAAACAATTGGCAAAGCGTTGTTTTTCCACATTCAGTTTCTCCTATTAATAAGACTGGCTCTTTTCCTTGCAATGCCTTCATTGTTAAGTCAGCCATTCGAACAAAACTCGGGTTCATTTGAATGAAGAGAGGAAAATCCAACCAATTTTCAACAAGATGTTTTGTTTGCAAAATCTTTCATAAATTTTTTGTGGATGTTCGAATTTTGCAATGTTTTTCTAAGATTTCTTGAATGAATATTCTCTCATCTGAATTACGTAATCTTTCAGCCAAAAGACAATAACCATCCAAAGCCAAATCGTCCCACTCCCCATTTTAGAAGATCTCTAATTGTTATAACACCTTCTTTGCCAATGAAGAAATTATTTCTTTGGCGAAATACTTTGAGATCTTTCATAATCAACAACATTTTCTTGGTATAAGATGGAGGTAATAGGCATTTTTTTTGCAAAATTTGTTCTAAATCTTCCTCGTCGATTTCATCAAATATAATTGAATAAACCTGTTTCTAAAGGCTTTACTCAATTCTTTCCTGCCTCCATAAGAACTTGGGTTTTGTGTTGCAAAAATCCTAAAATTCGGGTAAGGTTTCATTATTTTTTGTAACTCAGGAAAAGTTCTTTGTTGTCATCCAATAATCTATTGAGACTTTCCAAAATTTCTGACCTCGCCCAATTTAGTTCATCACGATGACCCGTTTTTCATTGCTTGTAAAAGAACTCCTTCCATAAATATCAGTTTTCCTTTATTATTTGGTTGATAACTTCTTTGAAAAGAGATGTCCAATTTCCTTTCAGCAAATATGAAAAGGTCTCATTTTTCTGAAATATCATCAATGACAAAATCAGTAAATTTTGCTCTCACATTTTCTGGCAACTCTTTTTTTCCTATGTCTTTTCCTGGATTCATGCAAGCGAAAATCCAAAAATTTTCATGGCTTTTCACTGTTACTTTAAAATACAATTTTAAAAGAAAAAAAAGGAAAATGCAAATTTTAAAAATAGAGAAATAGGGTTTTAAAAAGAAGTTACTATGTGAGAATGAATTAAAACCGATAATTTTCTTTAAAAAAAATTTCTTTAAAAGGATTATTGAAAATGAGGTAAAGCCTCATTTATACACACAATAAATGGAAAAAACATGATTTTTTATATTAAAATCTATTATTTTGTATTTTTTTCTCGTTAAAATTTCTGTTTGTCAACGTATTTTAGCCATTTCATAAGCCGTGTGCCATTTTCTTGAATAAAATTCGATAAAAGAACCTTTATCGGATGATGTTTTCTTTAATATATTTTGTTGTATTAAGAAATCTGTTGCTTCCTTGATATCATTTTCTTTCTTGCCTGAATTGAGTTCCAAATAATCTTTGAATTTGCCATTTCGATAAACAAAATCTAATATTTCCAAATGAATTCTGTAAATCTCCTTCCTGAACAACTCATCTATCTTCTTGATTTCTTCGTCCCTCGAAACTTTGTTCATTTCATAAGCTGTTTGGCATTTTCTCGAATGAAATTCTGTAAAAGTCCCATTTTCGGATGGAGTTTTCTTTAATATATTGTTGTGGATTAAGAAATCCTCAGCATCCTTTATATCATTTTCCTTCTTGCCTGAATTAAGTTCCAAATAATCTTCAAATTTTCCTTTTCGATAAACATAATCTAATATTTCCAAATGAATTCCGTAAATCCCCTGCTTGAACAACTGACCTATCTTCTGTAACTCTTGGAGCAATAATAACTTCTTGCATTCTAAATAAAAAAATTTTAATTAATTACAAATGAAGTTTTGCATTCTCAATATAAATACAGATTTCATTTAACATAAATTACCAACCTGAATAATCTCCTTCATATGTAACCATAAATCTATTAAGACTTCTGAAATCTGAGTTGAAATCATTATAAAAGTTCTTCATGATTTCTGGAGTTATTTTGGCATTTATTGATAACAATTCGCCCAGATTAGTTTCAATATAATTGTCAAAAGCTTTGTTGTTGACTTTTGGAAAAGTGTAGGTTATTAATCTACTAGTCATTCCTGATAGAGACCTGACATCTTGTGCAATTGAATAATCGCTTGTTATTAGCATGAAACAGGCTTGATTGCTATCTGTTAGAGGAATCATAAAATTTTGAAGAATTGCTTGGCTTATAAGTCGCATTTTTGGTGTTTGATTTCGGTATAGTGTTTGAACATCATCCATAATTATCAAACAACATGGATATTTTCGAAATCTTGAATTTCTAATCTCTTCAATGCTGGTTCTCAAACAGTCTAAAACGTCCACATATCTCTCTAGTATTCTTTTAGAAAAGAAATTAATATAAAATGGAAGTACCTATTGTTTTTCTTGCGAAAGGAGTGACTTCTGGTAAATAATTGATGCTCTTTGCAATTATTTGCTTCCAATTGTCTTCATTGAGGTCTCTTAAGCTTAGATAAGCTGTTGGGCGTTGCTCAGATTCGGCTTGCAAAAATAAGGAGGAAAGAAAGGATTTTCCTGTTCCTTGATAACCTTCTACAAGAAGAATTGGTTTAGGAAGATTTTCTGCCCCAACATGCTTAGCCCAATCTTTCAAAATATCATTTCTTTGAGCCAAAGGAAGGATTGTTTGATAATAATAGTCAAAATACTTTCTCTTTTTCAGTTGGCGTTTGACAAGGAATTTTCTAAACCATGCCGATTTCCAAAGAAATAAACCCGCAGTACCTACACCCACAAATGATTTAATTTGATAGGTTTTTGGAACCAAATTAAATAATCTATCATAATATTTTGTGAGAAAACTTTTTGCGTCTTCACGAAATTGCCGATCTGTATCTTCTTTAGTTTGATTTTTGTTCATTTTGATTTTTTTTTATAATTTCAAATGTTTAGAAGAGATTTTAGATTAGACCAATTTTAAAATATT
>Ga0302186_10002106_pt1 | contig 15646 bp, 7 predicted proteins | sample II_Bog_E1_2_FD_198782 | JGI IMG/M metagenome (GOLD analysis project Ga0302186, IMG submission 198782) | Peat permafrost microbial communities from Stordalen Mire near Abisko, Sweden - II_Bog_E1_1 | ecosystem: Environmental > Terrestrial > Soil > Wetlands > Peat | place: Sweden: Abisko, Stordalen... | reverse complement strand
ATATATGAGATTAATGGAAAAAAATACAAGTTAAATCATCTGGTGCCTTATATTGGTTCCCCCAGAAAACCACATTTCCCAATAAAAACAGAGCCATATAATATCTAAAAAGTTACATCAATAAAAAAGAAAAATAATTTCAACATCATAATTGCATAATAGAACAATTCCAAAATTTTGTCTCTGGGATTGGTTTCATAAGGATTGAAATTGATTTCCTTTCCAGTGCAATACATCCCTAGCACAATCCTTTGTTTTCCAAGGGTTTGGATCAACTTTATCATTAGATATGCTGCTTCAACCACATTTTGAGATACAAATAAAATCAACACCAACCATGATTCGCATCCATAATATTGTTCTTCAAGATAATATAAAACAACACAGGAACAGACGATTTTTATTAGGTTAACTAAAATGAAAATTATTGTGAAGATTATCGTTTTATCCAAAATTCTTAGTATCTCATTAACCATATTTTTTCGGATTGTCATAGTTGATTTCTAAATGATATTTTAGAAAAAATGAGAGTTTAGCAATTGTACAGTGATCTCAGAGGAAAGACTGCTTCTGCTTTTGATGCCAAGGACATTTGGAAGGAATAAATTTGGATTATTACTATTAGCATCGAGAAGCAAACTTTCTTTTTTATCGCCGATATTTTCCAATGCGCTATTCATCGAAAACAAAATATATTATTTTAAGGAAAATGTATTTTTAATATGTAAAGAAATAAATATGTGTTTTTTATCAATTTTTTGTTTTTAATTTGAGTGTTTTTTTTTTCATGACATTAAGAAAAATTGTGTTTTTTCCAAAATCAACACTTTTTTGAATTTGTTTTTAATTTATGTATTTTTTATTTTTTTATTGGCATCAATAAATTTTTTTTTTTTTCTGCAAATTCAACACTTTTTTTATAATCCTTGTATGGTGTTGATCCAATTTTTCATCGCTTCTTCTTTCTTTAATTCATCGAGATCTGGTTTCTCAAGGTTTTCATAATATCCATTGATTTTGTCGATTTTCCCCAAAATTTTCCCTTCCATAATTAACAAAGAAAGATTCTTCACCACAGATTCCTCCTTTTCCGACAATTCCTTAGCCAAATATTCGATTTTAATGGTTTTATAAGGCACAATCATGGAAATGATCTTCTCCGAATTGAAAACTTTCATCAGATCATCTAAGAAGCTCTTCATAAATTCATCCTGATCAATTTTCAACGTTTTGTCTTTCAGAATTCTATCGAACCTTTTCAAATCCTTTAATTCAAATGCATTCCTCATTTCTTGCATAGCTAAAATCTCAGGGTCATCCTTATAAACTCGAGCTTCCCTCCCGCAGAATATATTGATTTCTGACATACTAAGCATTCCAGCCAAAACCAAATATTTCAACACGGTTTTCGCCTGTGGGTTTCCGACTTCCTGATAAAACTTGAATGCATCAACCAATTCTTCTGTGGATTCCTTCCATTTCTTCTCGATCATGAGCAATTTACCACTAGTTTCCTTAATAATCGCCATGGATTTAGGATCCACAATTGCAGAGCTTAAATTTTTGGTTTTTTCATAGACTCCCTTCATTCTTTGATGATCTTTATTAGCAATGCATATTTGAATTTCTATGGAATATAGCTCCAGCAAGGCTCCAGACTTCTTCTCATCTACTAATCCTTGCTGAGTCTTGCATCTGGTTTTAAAAGCTTCAATAATCGCTTCTAATCTGATGAAATCACCGATTTTCAGATAAATCCTTGCTAATTTTAAAGCCGCAGAAAGCCAGAGATGCTCATAAGCTTCTAAATTTAGTGATAAATGGTCCATCAATTGTTGACCCAAATCATCATGACTCTCTTTAACCTGAGTCAGACTATCCAATATTAAAGATATGGCCTCATTTGAATCGTTTCTCGAGACTGTGTTCATAATCTTGACAATTTGAGTGATATTATCTTTGAGATCTGCGAAATTCTGAATGCGACATTTCAATTGAATTATGTTCAAAAGACATTTGAACTTCCATTTGACTTCCGAACCTTTGGACTCCTCCATCAAGATTATGGTTTCAAAACGCTCGATGGCCTCTTTCGGATTCGTCTTTTTGATATCATCTGCTTCAAAAAAATTGTTCTCGAGCTCGTAGTCCTCTTTGTTCTCTGGGTCTTCACCACTGCTGTAACCATAACCAAAATCACCATCATCGTCAGACATTTTTTTAGGTTTTGGAAAAAAATTGAATTTTTTATTTCGCTTTTTTTTCAAAATTACGATTAATGAAAAGCAATTTTGCCGAAAATCAAAAACTAGAAAACTTCTTTGATCAAAGAAAATCACTTTATATATAATAATTATATATATTTTTTTTATAATGCCATTGGTAAAATCAAAAAGTCAAATTACTGCATATTTTTATTAAATTAAAAACTATTAAAAATATTATTTTTTTTACAAAAAACATATTTTTGCAACTAAAAATGAAAAAGATTTTCTTTAATTCTTAAATCAATGTTCTCTTTATTTTCATTTTAGGTAATAATTCAATTTTTTTATGAAATTCCTTAAAAAAAAAACTAAAAGTTGTTGTTAAAAAAACTATTTCTGTAGTTCTTCACTTTGTTAATCATCTACTGCAGTTCATTACAATTCTTTTCAAATTCTTGATTGACCTTATCAATTATAGATTTCCTGATTTTCACAACCCATTCCATGAGTTCTTTATCATCAATCACTTCAAAGTATTTATCCCCTTCTGGGAAATTCACCCAATCATTGCTTATATATTCACCTACAAATTTGAACAGCTTCTTTGTTCTGATCCCCTTTCCGATTTTATTCTTCTTCAAATTCGAAAAAACCTTATTCATCCCTTCTTGAAATTTTTGATTATTGATGCTTTCATCATAATTCACAACAATAAACCCATCATTTGTAAACCCAGGTGCCAAATTCCATGTCTGGAATTCTAAATATATAGCATTATACGCTTCTCTAAATTCAATGTCATTCAATCCCAAATGAAACTTCGCTTCAATGCCCACCTGTTCTTGATTTTGAGCGATGTTCGGGTTTTTGAAGTACCAAATCACTGCATCTTGTCTCAACAAATATCCCATAATTGCGGAGTATAAATTCAACAGTCTCTTATGGCTCGGAATCACATCAATATTGAAACCATCTCTCTCTACATCAACTTCAGCAAAAGTCTGAGCCCCAGCGCCAACTTTTCCTTGCCAAGCAGAATATCCGACCATTATTTTCTTGGTGTTTAGTCCAAGCTTTCTTGAAATGATGTCACCGTCTTCTGAAGTATCAAGGGCGGACATTATTGCTTCAAGGTATTGCTTTTGGTCGATGAAACCAGAATCTGAAATGTGACGTAACAAAGGAACATCTGTGCTGGGAGTCGCCTCCCAGGAAATTTGGATGATTTCAGAATCAAAGACATCTTTGATGATTTGGAATTGCTCCTCCGTGGATAAGGTGGACTCTGAATCCTTTAACATCATCAAAAGGGAACTCATTTTTTTCTTTAGATGGCCCATCTTCACTTCGAAAGTTTCTTCCTCTATTTAATTTTTATAAGAGGGAGAAAAATTGCATTTTTGACTCTTTTCATTGTAATGAGTCCAACATAGATCACCTTGTCCTTTTTTTTTATTGGAGATTAGGTCTATGTCTTTTTGACTCTTTATGCTGACCTTCTTTTTAAGTTTGCCCATTTTGACTTCATAGAGTTCATTAAGGTGCTCTTTTGCTTTAAGAAAAAAAGAAAAATAAATAAAATTTAATGTTTTTTTACATTCAACATGAGGAATCCAACAATGTTCACTTTTCTTTTTATTTGGCTTTAAAAAACCAATTCGGATTCCGCATACATGTGGTCCCACTTCTAAAGAATTCATTAGGTTTTTTTTATTTTGAAAATTCTTGTTTCTTATATAGATTGAATTTTCCTATTTTTTGGGAAGGATGACATTTTCGAATAGAGAAAATGCGTTATTTTTTTCTTTATAAATTAAAGGATGACGTTTTTGAATAGAGAAAAATGCGTTATTTGTTTCTTTATAAATTAAATTCTTTAATTTTGTTTGCTTTTTTCCCTTTTGAATTAAATTCAAAATTTATAAGAATTTTGATAAGCCGATTTTGAAATTTTTCAAAATTTTATAAATTTTTTTTTTTTAACAAAATCCATTTTAAGATTTTGTAGTAATATAAAAAGAAAAAATAAAAAAGTAAATTTTATAAATTTTTTCTCAAACGATAAAAAATATCAAAATAAAAACAAAATCTTATATATATAAACCCATTGATTTTTTCCGATATTTCAAAAAACATTGAAATGCTATAAAAAATCAAACCAATTTAAAAAAAACTTATTAATTATTCTTTCTTTTTAAGCATCTCCATAAACAATTGATTTTTTTTAGAACTTCCGATATTTTTTTCAAGCTCTTTGCTTTTTTTGTGAATATTTCCTTCAAATTGGCAAACTTCAAAAAAAAATAGAACCAAACACTCAAATAATAAAAGTTCAGAGCAAAAATGAAAACCAACAGATATATTGAAGCACATTTCATTGAATCCGCAACCAAAATTATTCCAGTATAACATGTGAGAGTGGCTACAATCAAAGATATAGTTTCGATTTTATTAAAAAAGTTCATCTGATAAGGTTGGCAAGCAATTTGAAGATACATATAAACCATCAAAATTAGGACTAAGTTGATATTTCTCGAACTTGTGGTCGAAAATTCAGTGAAAACTCCAATAAAGATAAGAATGAATTTCCTTGAAAAAAGTACTACCTCCCAAAAATAATAATCCTCTTGATATCCCTTGTAGATGAACCCTAAATTCATAAAAACAACAGATTCTTTCTCTGCAAAATTTGTTTTTCCAAATGAGGTTATTGAGGCAATATGTTTTTTAACCAGAAACATTTGATTTCTAGACTTTCTTTCCTTTTGTTTTATTTCAAAATTGATCTGGACTTGAACATGCACTAAATTGGTTTCCAGATCCATTTCATTCAATGCATTCATTTTTATATTTGTTACAAAACTCAAATATTCAAACAAAAGCTTAGGGTCTTTGAGAAGAAAGCTTTTGTTTTGATTTGCATTGAAATTTAAGTTGATGTTTTTATGATTTAGGCAATCCCGAATGATTGTCTCCTTTGATTTTTGATCAACTTTAATAATTTTTTTGATTTTCTGATTGTTATTTTTAAACAGAGACTCGTTCGATAATGGAAATGAGACCCCAGGTAATATTTGAGCAGCGATCAAAGGCTCCATATCAATAAATATAAGGTTCGTTTCTATTTTCTCATTATTATTATATTTATCAACTGTTTTTTCTTTTAGTTCCAAAACAAAACGCCTTATTTGAAACCGATATTTATAAAGAGCCAATGAAATAATAAGTGGAGTCAAAACGCCCCAGACTAAAATGCCTGGACAAGCGATAGCCAAAACCCATAATAAATGCTCCTTTCCCCAACATACAACATCGGGACTATATTTCAAGACTTGAAAATTCGCACTGTTATCAATAACTAGACAATTAAGCAATAAAAAGCATTTCCTTAGGATTTCGGGATAGAGGATGAAAATTATGGCCAAAAGAGAAATTCCCATTTTTTCGGAAATGAAAGTTGAGAATTTTTGAACTTTGGTAATTCGATTTTTAAGGACGGTCAAGACAAAATTAATCATCCAAACAAGAGCCATTACTAATGAGAGAATTATTGGCAACAAAACAATAAATACAATTTTTTGAGCCAACAAATTTTCATTTATTTCTTGAACCAGACAATCAATATTGAAGAAATCTTGATAGAGACAAGAAAAATACTGTTGGAATGTGAAAAAGACATCAAAATCCGTGGTCCAACCAAGATCCTCAAGTGTGATCATAGCCAAAATCTGGAAATGATTGAGGAAAAGTCTAAGGAAAATTGCCAAATTCGGATTGTCAATCTTCATAGTGGCGAACACAGTTGCTTGCACATATACATAAAACCCTATGAAGACTAATCCAATTGATATTTTTACATAAGTCCAAGCTTGACCCGAACACAATTCACAATTGGAATCATCATCTAATCTACCATATCCTTTATTACAGGAATAGCAGAAGATACCAAAATATTTAGGATCACATTTCCCAGTAATCAAGTCAGGATCTTCATAAAGACCCATCAATAACATTTCGGTAGACCCCAAACAACTTTCTTCGATCGGACAAATCAGAATCAAAGAACTATTTACTGAAGCTCTCCAACTTCCACTTTTTGGATAAATCTGGTCCCCACCAAGACATACAGCATTTTGGGGACAAAGAATGCAACTTAAAGGGGGATTGGCAGTCATAGGTTCTTTTACAGAAAATGTCGACGGGGTGCATCGATAGCAACTTTTGTCTTCTTGAAAGATTTCGCCTATGGAGCAATTTCTAATGTAGATTTTCAAAGGCTCTATTAGAGAGTTGATTAAGTTGTTGTTTGAATCTAGGTTTTGGGAAAGCGATTGGAAAAAAATCGATGAATCATAAGAAACAGAAATTTGACATGAGAGTGTCACATCTGGGAAGAAGGTCAACTGGACATTCAGAAAGTTTAGAAAACCAGAATTTGATGAAGTTTCACCTTTGTCTATCAGCACCATTTGAGAGAAATAGTTGCATGTTAATTTGGCACTTGCATCCAAATCAAAAATTAAAGCTTGATTATATTGATCGGTCAATAAAACAGTGAAGTTAAACTGTTGGCCTGAAGCAATGGTTAATTCGTTAGTTCCAAAGCTTGTAAGCAAAGAATTGGTTCGATTGGAATTACTGGGGTCACTTGAATTTAAGAAAGTTTCAAGGGTGGTGTTTGCTGATAAAATATAGACTTTGACTGGAGTTCCTGTGATGGAATCTGTGAAGCTTATGCTGTCACTGTTATTTGAAAAGATATTTTCATTATTAAGGTTCGGAATAGATATAGTTTTAAGCACAATAGTTGGACCGATGACTTCAGCATAATTGTTTATAAAAATAGAACTGCTTAATACCACAGTGCAATTGGAATAATACTCACAATCTACAATCAAACAACCCCCCTTACCACTATTAATGATCTTTGGGTTTGAGTCTTGAAGGGTGAGAGCTTTATTATTATTGAATTCGCATGACAAAATGATAAGATAAATATCACCCATTATATAAAATACCCCACCGAAATAGGCTGAGTTATTTAGGAAAAAACAATTGGAAAAAAGCGTATTTATGCTTTGTTCAATGTTATCATTATAAAGCATAATAGCTCCACCATATGAGGAAGCAAAATTCTTGAAACTGCAATTATTTGCAATGAAATTTATTGATGAATCAATATAAAGTGCTCTTAATGAATTATCTAAGGAAATTTCAATTATTGTTGCAATAAATTCAGAATTGATAATTTGGATATCAAAGGTATTTTGCACAAACAAAGAGTTTCCTGATTCTATGCAATCAAATCGAGAGCTTATAATTGAAATAAAAGAAAAACCATTAACATCTCCGAGAAAATTAATATCAATGATTGTTGTGTCATCAGAGAGATCATTATAATTTAAATTTTTTTCAAAACTGCAATTATTTATTGAAAGATTTGAAAGCAGTGCCATCAAAACTCCAGAATTTGCACCTAGACTTTGAAACAAACTCCATGAAATATTAATAATTGAATTTTCCAAATCAAATAATGTGTCTCTATTTACCACTGCATTTAAAAAATGGCTCTGATTAATGACCAATGTGGTATATTCTGACATAATAAAGCCCTGCTGTTGTGATTCTGGGTTGATCAGTATTGTGAGATCAATGGAAATTGAGGCGAAATAGAAATAGAAAAAAAAAGGAGTGGAACTATCATCGATGCAGGAGAAATTTAAAAAGGAAGAAGTGATTATTGTGCAATTTCCATTCAAAAAATCAATGAAATCATAATCATTAGCATTGTTTTCAGCTATAAAACCGCTAATATTCACTATTATAGTTTGGAAAGTCATAAGTGCTGAGTTTTTTAATTCATCGCTCATTGTTGGATTAACAAAGAGATAATAATTTGATTCATTAATGTAAAAATCTGTAATTTCAACAATTCCAGTCAAATCTGATTCTAAAAATAAGGCCGATCCTGTTAGATTATGCACAAAAAACTCCGTCACAACCAATTTACTATTGGAAGAGTAGAATATGCAAGACCCCTCACCCACATTATCTGAAAAATAGATATTTTTTAAATAGAACAACCTGTTAATGGATTCATTTTCATCATTTGCATAATACCCCATCAAATAAAAAATCCCCATTCCATAAGTAAAATCAATTATGGAAGATATAATTTGGACATTTTCAATGGTCAAATTAATGATATTAGATGATGTCAAAGCTCCTCCTTCGAAAAAAGCTAAACAATTATCCATAATAGTATTTTGAATAAAAATGAACGTGCTTTGTCCTGTGATATAAAAGCCTCCTCCTGACGAATTCGCAGTGGCAGAAGAAATTTTAATATTGATAATTGAACAATTTGAAGAAGTTAAAAAAAACACTCCTCCTGTTTCTGAGAAGGAGTCTTCAGTATAAATTTCTTGAAGGTTGGTATTTCCGCTATCTTCAACATAAAAGACTCCCCCAGATAATAAACCAATCGAATTGAATGAATATATACTTTTAATATAGCTATAGTTAACATTTATGAGATAGATGCATCCTCCATATTGAGCAGTCGAATTAAAAGCATAAATGTTTTGAACCGTTAAGTTTTCCCCGATGTTATATGCAAAAATTACTGACCCTTGAACAGCAATGCTCTGATTTGTAAAAATATTATTGACAATAATGTTGTTAGAATATAAAACGCTGAGCACTGCACCTTCGATTGATTGTGAATTAAAAAAAGTGTTGTTTTCTATGAACACAGAATAAAACCCAGAAACGCTCACAGCTCCGTACATATTCCCAATATTTGATGCGAAATAATTATTCAAAACAAACACAGAGTAGTTGAAGTCAGAAGATGATAGGAAATACACTGCTCCTCCCAAATATGCACTCTGAGTTTTTCTGGAATCGAACAAAATGTTATTAGCAAAAAACACAGAAAAACATTCTTGAATATAAACGGCTTCGGTCGTAAGTGAGTTTGATCGGAAAATATTATTTGTCAAAATGGCCTCGTTTTCAAAATGACAGTCAAAGAGGATCACTTGATCATAAGTGGTTATTGGAATTTCGAAAGAACATTCATCAATGAGTAGTTCTGGCAAATTATTGAAATATAAAAGCGCTAAATGATCCACTGATAAGAATATAATATTAATAAAGGTGCAATTTTTCATTATTAAATTTTCAAAATTCTCAAAATATGAGAAGTAATAACCGACGCTTAAGGACATGGTATTATTTTCAACATAAATATTCAAAAAAGTCGCTGGAGAGTTTAATGGAGTTGACAATTGTATTTCCAAAACATGTCTAATCATATTATAAGAATTTATAGTCGATATGTTCTGGACATAAATCCAAAGGAAATCATACCAGGCAATTATAAAAGAAAAGGCATCGACATCTTTGAATGTAGCGTTTGAAACATAAAAAGTCTGAAAAGCTCCAAATTCCAAATTTAAGAAGATGAATTTGGTGGTAATTATCGAATGCATAGATGGATCGTTTTTTATTAAAATGTTCGAGAAGTTGAATTGTGCGAGAGGCAAATTCGAATTCAAATAAAGGAAATAGGAAGCGTTGAATTGCACATTCAGAATTAATAAATTATATATCTCATAAGTAACAGGAAGAACATTCACTGTAAAATAGCAAAAAATACCAGATTGACCTAAATTTATCTCAAAAAATCGAAGATTTGAAAAACTCAGATAAGTGTCAGTGGAATAAAAAAGGTTATTTATTTCAGTTGAATTGAAAAAAGTGCAATTTTGAACAAAAATCCAGCTTATGATTGCATCAATAATGCTGAGCAAATAGGTTGCGTTGGAAAAATAGGAGTTGTTTAAAATAAAACTCGTCAGATTGTAGACATAAATGAGATTTCCTAATGTAAAAGAATTCAAAAACGATAAACTTTCAAAAATGGTTGAGGCGTTTGTCAGCGAAAAATATGGGTTTTGGAAAAAATTCATCATGGTTTTATTCATCGAAAGGCCTTGCCCAACGATTCCCAACACTCTTAAAAAAGTATTTTTAGCGAAGGTATTGGAAATGTTGAAAAATGATGTTTCATAAAAATAGAGATATGTTTCTTTCACGTATTGTGTTAAATTAGTTATATTGGTGAAACCAACATTTTGGATATAAGCAATGCTGTTGTAAAAAACTAAGGAATAATATCCATAAAAAACGTTTATCATTGAGCTGTTGATGAAGAAAAAGGTGCTTGTACTGAAATAAAAAGAGGCATTTATTGAATTTAATATGGAAACATTGGTAAAAATAGCGGAATTGTTTGATGCACAAGCGAAGAAATAATAATAGGAGCAGGAGATATTTGAGAGAATGACCTGTGAAAATGAGGCTGTGCCTGAATTAAATGCAAAGAATGAGACACTTGGGGATGATGAAATTATATTGAAAAAGGAAGAGTTTTCAATGTTTATGGTCATTAAATTTGAAGTCATAAAGGTGGTTCCCATTTTAGAGTTCAAAATTTGAGAGTCTAATAGAAAGAACGATCCGGTTGTCAAGGAAAAAGCAAGATTGTTGGTGAAATTAAATATTGAGCTTTGGAAGGTTATGTTAAATCCTGAGGATATCAAGAAATATAGAGGAAAATTTGAATTCATGAAAATGCAATTTGTAAATATAATGGAGCCCGTCATCGAAAAACTAAATAAATTCAAACTTGTGGAGGAGTTGGTGTTGTTGATAAAAGAAAGGGTCTCAATTAAGACGTTACACCCACTAATTTGCATTAAAAGAGGATTGGTATAATTGGTAATGATTATATTTTGGAAAACGAAGGAAGGAGTTGCTGAAGAATTTGTAGTAAAGGCAAAAATATAAATTGTATTTGACATTTGAATGTTCATGATCGTCACATTGTTAAAAATGTAATTCGTATTTTGGTTTTGATCGCTGTAAAAATTCATTAGATTTAAGACAGTTCCTGTTAAAGAGAAAGAATATTGATTGAAATTCATCAGAGTTAATCCATTGAAAATGACTGAGCTATTATAAAGATTGGACAAAGGATACTTTAATAATAAGGCTGCTAGATTATTGCTTGTTAAATACGCGAAAAAAGGGTCTTCTTGAATCATGGTAAAATAAAAAATTCCATAAACAAAGAATATATTGCTAAATGTCACATTAGTTAAATTTATTTGATAACCCAAAGTTCCAAAAGTTATTAAATTTCTCCATCCAGAAGTTTGATTAAGCGAATAAAAATAGTTAAAAGTAACATTAACGAAATTTAAATTTGGAATTGGTATGGTAAATGTGTAGTTTTGAGTGCCATTTTGTATGTCATCATAAAGTAGCCTCAAATTAAAAAGAGCATTTATCTGAAAAGTTGCATTTTTTAATAGAACACTCAAACTTCTCCCACTAAGACCACAGATATTTTGACTTGAAAGCATATTTAAACTAACTTGATCACAACAAATTACTTTATTAAAGTAACAAGACAGTCCACTTGAAGTATTTAAAACAATATCATAACCATAAAAATTAACATTATTGATTGTTAATATGTTGTGAATCTCAAAAGAAAATATGAATGTTTTGAAAATTACATCGGGTGTTATATTCGAGCTTCTGAAAAGGCACCCAGCAATTATCCCATTTTCACAAAACCAAGGTTCGATTTTTATAGTCGCGTTCATTCTTCTGAAAAATCTCGCGGATTGGTTATTTGTAAATTCCGAATTCATTATGTAATGTGGAGTTCCTATGAGGTAAATTTCTATATATTGGTAGATGTATTGCCCTGCGAGATCTATGTTGTGGATTTGATTAAATGATTTCATTAGAGAATCAAATGGGGCTGATTGGGTTCCTAAACAAAAAGTTGCATTGGGGCATGAAATGTTGGAGACGAAATATGTTTCGTTATACAGGATATTAAACGTGAGGTTTTTAGGGGAACAATACGTTTGTTCAAGAAATTTATTTCTTGGCATAAATTGGAGCTGGCATTATATCCTTAAAATTTGAAAATAGGAAAGAAATAAAAATAATAAGAATGGAGAGTAGAGGTTTACCAAGACAAGTTTCAGTTGTCAATGTCTCAAAAAAACAAAAGATGAAATAAGAAAAAATAAAGATCATGAGAACGAAAAAATTACAGTTTTTGATATTATTTTTTTGTTATTTTAAAATTTTTTGCGTTTTATATTTTATTTTTTTTCAGTTTTTTTATAAATTCATTGAAAAAAAACATAGAATTATGATAAAAGTAAAAAATAGTAAAAATGAAATATTGATGGATCAATTACTTAAAAAAAAAAAAAATTTTAATTCAAAAGGAGTGAATTTTTTAACCAAATCGGAGATGAAGATCTGGTGATTTCCACCAAAGTCTTCATAATTAACCTTGATTTCGCTCATATTATGTAGGGTGTCAAGGCATGCTTGAAGAGGTTGCAATTAGAATATGTTGATGTGCTGTTTTGTCATCGTCCAGACGAGGAGACTCCAGTGGAAGAGACTTGCAGACAATGAATTGGGATTGACCAAGGATGGGCTTTCTATTGGGGAACATCAGAATGGTCTGCTGAAAGAATTACTGAAGCTTATGGAATTTGTGATAAGTTGGGGTTGATTGAGCCTGTTGTGGAGCAAGTGCAATACAATATGTTGACCAGGGACAGGTTTGAAGTTGAATTCGCAAATTTGTTTGATAAATCAAAGATGGGATCAACAACATGGTCTCCATTGTATCAGGAATACTCAGCGGGAAATATACTGAAGAAATCCCAAAAGACAGTAGAGTTGCAGAAAATTTTATGAATGCTAAAGCATAGAGCGAAATATGTTCATTTTTTTTATGAGTTTTTGAATTTAAGAAGGTTTTATACCAAGAAGATAATTTTAATTGTTTTTCTTTCAAAACAGCTAAAAATTTGAAAAACACATTAAAAAATACACATTTTCAGATTTTAAAGAATTTTTATTCCTCAATCAAATTCTACCCTTACAAAAAAAAAACAATGCTAATTTTCACAACCCAGAAGAAAGAAACATAAATTAGGGGAAAAAAAACATTTTTTGTATATTATTTTATTAATAAAAAAATAAATCATTTTTATTTTTTATTTTCAATAATTTTTTTTCGAATTAAGACTAAATATTGATTCAACCTCAGTTCTAAATCGGTTATGATGATCTTTACGAGTATATCCTTGAAAAACCAATAAAAGAACTGCATATTTTTCATGAACTCTTCATCTTTCTCATTGGTTTTCTCAATCGTTTTAAAAACCTTCACCAATTTTTGCACACTTTGAATGGTATTCAATGCGAAATCAACGTAATTGTTATTATTAGATGCTGAAGTTATATATAAATTCAGCTTTGTGAAGTTCTTCTTAATAATGTCTTTATAATTCTCAAAAAGAGTCTTTTTGGTCTTTGAAACATTCAAAATATTCTGAAATTTCTCTTCCTTGTATAGATTTGTTAGGGTATTCCTTAGAAATCCGCTTTCTTTCTTAATTTTCGACAAATTGCTATCATCATAGAGAAAAATCGCTATTTCATCAGATATAGTTTTCAGATATTTTATTTTCAGCTTCTCGATTTCCTCAATAACCAAATCATTAATTTCTATTTTCCAAATGAAGGCAGGAACATAGAGGTTCTTCGTAAGCGCGCCCCCTGACAGCATGGTTTTTTCAATAATGTTCAGAATTAACTCTAGTCTATCCAATTCATTGAAAATGTTTAAGGCATCGCCAATGGTTTGAGTTTTTTCAGTTTCATTCAATTTCAAATTCAAATGTATGTTAAGTTCTTCCAATGGTTTACTAATGTTTTTCTTATTAGATTTCCTTTCTTTCTTATCATTATTGTTCAAATTACTACTGCTTAATAGTTTATGAGTATAAAGGAAGGTGTCATCTACAGAAGTAAAGCTTTTTTTTCTTTGAAATGAATGGATTATATTGATTCGTTCTTTATAACTTTCAAGCAATGTTTGAAATATGGTCTGTTTTTCATGAGAAAGGATCTTTATGTTGGTTTCTAGGATCTGGATCGATTTTTTATAAAAAGACAATGCCATATCTTCTTCGTTTTTCTTCTCGAAATTCGAGGCAGTTTGAGCGTTGTCGAGAATCTCAGAAAGGATTGATTTTTCAGAAGGAGATAATTGGATTGAATATTCAAACATTTTATTAATTTTTTAAATTTTTGATTTTTTTAATTGGGGGAATTATATTTTTTGAAATTTCGGAAATGCGATGTTTTTTGAAATTTTGAATTATTCTTTTTATTTTTTCTGAAATTAAAAGTGATATTTATAGTATTATATTTTTTTCTATAGAAATTATATATTTTTTTTTTACTTTTCTATAGAAATTAAAAAAACAAAAAAATTCTATAGAGAGGAGTATTCTATAGACATCATCAAGCTTTCATTTTGTGCTGAAAAGCCTAATCAGCTTGGTTTTCTCCATTTGCTTGTTAATTATTTCAATATATTATCTATTCTCTGATTCAGACTCTCGTTTATCGAAAAAAATATTTCATCCCTCACTGCCGTCCAATTGGCGCTCATATTTTTATGGTTTTGACTTAGGATATTCGAGAAATTATCATGTATTTCACTGAATTCCATCAGACACGTTAAGGTTTAATCTGGGGAAACTCAGACTTTTTCTCTTGTGTTTAAAGAGACTCACAAGGAAGAGGCCGTGTTTATAGAAAGGCTTTGCTTTTCAAGTTCAAAAGCTAAATCACATCTCTTAATTTCCTCTCGTTTTTCGAAACCTTTGCACGCAGTCCTTGACTCTAGCCAGATTCCTCTTCATTATAGAGAGATTATAGATAGATTTGGCCTCTTTTTTTATTCGTTGTAATGAAGCTGCGAATCCTCAAATTTTTGCAGGACTTCTTAAATCGCTTCCAGCCCGTTCTCTTTATTCGCTATGCCGTTGTTTTTCTTACCTGCTTCAGCTGAATGCTAACGTTTTTCAAACCTTTGGCCAGCTTTTGATCCCTGCAATTCTTCTCCTTTTCCAGAATTTAAATTTCAGGGGAAAGATGACTTTTCGTCAGTTCTTCCAGTTTATCCGTGGTTTTTGACTAGTTCGTCCACAAAAGTTTGGCTAGCCCCAATTCTTTTTGTTTCTTGGAAGGCCGAAGCTACGATAAGTTTTGAGGTAACAGAAATGAGGCCATTTAAAATTTTTCTTTTATTTTTTTGAATTTTTTTTTTAAATTAGGAATTCCTGATTTTTTTTCTTTTTTTCTCTAATTTTAAGAAAAACTACTTTTAGGTAAAAAAATTATGATATTTTTTAAATTTAATTTATTTTATTTCTTAATTTTTAAGTTTTAAAATAATTTTTTTTTTTGAAAACCGAATTTAAAAATAATCAAAAATAAATAAAAATCAGAATGTCTTTCCAATTAAAATTTTT
>Ga0302186_10002105_pt1 | contig 15650 bp, 4 predicted proteins | sample II_Bog_E1_2_FD_198782 | JGI IMG/M metagenome (GOLD analysis project Ga0302186, IMG submission 198782) | Peat permafrost microbial communities from Stordalen Mire near Abisko, Sweden - II_Bog_E1_1 | ecosystem: Environmental > Terrestrial > Soil > Wetlands > Peat | place: Sweden: Abisko, Stordalen... | reverse complement strand
GACAGACGGAACAAGAATAAATATGGTCTTAAGAAGATGAAATCATAGAATAATAACCAAATTAATTAGATTATTAAACCAGACAGGCCTAGCCTATCACAGACGCCCTGTACAGGGCCTGATTATTATTATCATTATTATATTTGTTTTAATTGTTGTTGTTATTCATTATGAATAATAATCAATCCTACTTATCTTCAATAGATGCCATCTTATTCCAAAATTGTATTAGTTAAGTAACGTGCTTGGAAAAATCATGAAAAATTAAATTTATTGTGATCAAATTAAGCCAAGTAAAGATAATACCAGAATGTTTAAAATAATTACAATTTGCAAGGTTTTTTTATTATTTTGGAGGTTAAGTTACTGTTTAGAATTGGGAAGTCTTTTGATCATGATGAGATGTATTAATTAATTTAATCAAGCCTGATTCAGTTCAAAATCAAAATAATTGCCATTATTGCTATGACATAATTTTTAAATGTTGATTTTTCAATTAAAATTTGTTTATAAGTAAATTTAAATCAGGTTTTATCTTTTTCTAAAATTTTAACATTAGAAATATTTTGTTTAATTGAGATATTACCTTCTTTGTGCTTTATCAAATTCCTCCTTTCATCTGTTGATGGGATAATCTTGTCATTCTTTTAGTTTTTGTGGGGAATTGTTTTTGACTCTTCTTAAATGCTGGTTAATCCTTTTGTTAATTGCTATAAGGTCTCCACTATTATCGAAGTGATACTTTCATGCATATTTGTATTGTTAAGATCAATACTTTCAAGACAGTTTTCGTTTGATGTTGCTTCATGCTATTTCCCAAGGTCTCGATTATTGATGAGGCGACTCCTCGCTAATTAATATGTTTTGTGAAGATCCTAAATAGATCATCTTGGTCCACAAAAATATTTTTTAAAACCAAATTTATTCACATTGGGAGAATTCTCAACGATAATATTCATCTCAAATTCAACATTCATTAAAAATTATTAGGAAGAGTTTTTAATATTTTGTTTATCTTTTAAGTATTAGATTATTATGTACTTTTTCTATCATTTTTTTTAATAGTTGGTTTGATGGAAGAGTCAAATGACTAAGAGGAAAAGAATGCCAAGATGAAAGATCTCAACAAACTATTTGAGGACAAAAATATAGAAGGGGATTTTAGTCGGCTCACGGACGCTATCATCAATAAGCAACATCTTGTTGATGCCATTCTTGCATAGTATCGTTAAAAGCTGAGTCCCGATACTATGGGGATTATTGAGGATATTGTTAACTCTGACATTGTGAAGAAGCTATGTGAGGTGAAATATTAAAAAGATTAAATAATAGCTGAAAGGTCTTAGGAGAAGGAAGAATAGGATCCTGACCATGATGCCTTGATGAACCAACTAAAACAGATTTTTGAGAAAAAAAAAGAGCTAAAAAAGAGCTTCACCGATCTTCAATAGTGTTTGATTAAAAACTCAGATCTTTCCTAAATCATGAAATTTTATGAGAATTAGCTGCCAAAAAAGGAATTAACTGCATTAACAAGTTTGTTGGAATCGGAAGAAATAAAAAATTGGAAAAAACAAAAAGACTTAAGGAAAGTAGCAAAGAAGCTGGACAAATTATTCTAGCACCCTGATTTGAAGAATGACTATGAAAAAATTAAAGCTGCAATTCTGTAAAAAAAAAATATCAGTCTACTGATGCAATAATTTTAAGATGGTCTAACAGGAAGATAAGTTAATGCTTTAAAGAGCATTTTTGAATCGAAGGATTTCAAAGAGTTGTTTTAAGAAGAAAGCTAAGGCAATAATATTAAAAGAGAGAATTTGTTTAAGGAATTATTTAAATAAATACAAAGTGATGTCTCTGAATTAATGAATGCAGTTTTAAAATACGAGCCTCATAAACAAATAATCTAAGAGTATCGCCAATCTTTTCCCGGAAGAAAGGTTAGAATATTAAACTAAATCCTCAAAACTTAAAAATTTAAAGACCTATTGAAGCGAGAAGACATAAGTATTGAAGATGAAAGAGTATTCAAGATTAACTCGCTATTCAACAACAAAAATATCAAGGCTGATATTTCAGAACTGATCTAATCATTAATAGCGAGGACAGATCTCACAAATGTACTTTAAAAATTGTAAGATGATGCTTCCAAAAGATAATTCAATATTATTCAAGACATATTGAACTCCAAAGATATGAAAGAGCTGATGACTCCAGGCATCAATGAGAAAAAATTAATGCTTGACAAACTCTTCGCTAATTTTAAGACTGATGTTTAAAAACTTAAGGAAGCACTCCTAAATAAGTAGGACATTAAATAACTACTAAAATATTACTAAGAAGAAATGACAAAAAGACAGTTTGATGATTTAACAAATATTTTGAATTCAAAGAAATTAGTATAAATACTAGGCGATGATATAAAGCACATTAAAATGTAGGATAAACTCAGGGAGTTCTTTTTAGGAAAGAAATTAAAATTCGATATTGAAATGCTTATCAAAAAACTAGTGGAAGGAGAAAAAAAATAAATTTTACTCAATGAATTTGAAGATGAATTGTCCATGTCACAATTTAGAATACTTCAGTAGCTTCTTAACTCGAAAGAGCTGAAATAAATATTAGCTATCGATGAGAGATAAAGGCTAATGAACTAACTTTTAAAACAATATAAGATTTAATCAGACATTAGTGAATTGAAAAAAGTCCTCTTGAACAATGAAGACACCGCTCCTTTGATGCTCAAATATGAGGATGATATGAAAAAAGCATAATTAAGAGAGCTAAAAAAATTTCTATCTTCCAATGAGCTAAAACTCATTTTAGGTAGTAAAATTAAAAGCGATAAAAAATAAAAGCTGATTAAACTCTTTAAGGAACATAGAATTGACTACAATATCTCAAAGTATATCGATGCAGTGTTAGATAATAGCGATACTGCACAAATCATTAAATAAATTTAAGACACTATTTCTGGATCTCAATTTAGGGCATTTAAAAAGGTAATTTAAGGTAAATAATTTAAGTAAATATTGGAAGATCCTATATAAATTGATGATAAGAGATAAAAATTAGCCAAATTATCAAAGTTATTTGAGGAGAATGGATTTGGAAAAGAGGTTGATAAGCTAAAGGAGTCAATTATGAACTAAGAGCCAATATAACCAATTATGGAGGAGTATTATGATAAGATGAAGGTTTCTGTTTTTAAAAAACTGGAAAAATTGATGAGTTCGTCATAAATGATTGAAACTATCAGATAAAACCCTGAAAAAGATAAAACCAATAAAATTCGATAATTATTATAATTTCATGGAATTATTAGTAATGTACGATAAATCTCGCAATCTTTAATCATTGGCACAAATCGTAAGGAAATCCTTTAAAAATATTAAGATTTGATGATGAATGGAGGAGAGTTTAAAAAGCTGAAAAAAACAATTTAGTCAAAATAGCTTTCGATAATCTTAAACAGGGGGCCAGAAATTTAGCTGACACCCCTTGAATAACAAAAAATACTGACCATCGAAAGATTCTTTTTGTAATTAAATATGAGATCGAAAATTCCATAAATTTAAACTTTGAAAATAGCAATTGCTAAGAAACAGTAATATACTGAACTTTTACATTTACTTAGTAGTAAATTATTGGGAAAGTAATACGTAAATCTATAAAATCTACTTAAATCGAACAAATTTATAATGTAATTGAAGAAAATTGAAATAGGCAAATGGAACGAGAAGTTAGATGAGCTGATGCCTCTAATTACAGGAATCTATTTTAAAAAAATTGAGTTTGTGTAGTCTCTACTTTTAAATACTGATTATAACAGTATTTTGGATGAAATACGAGAAAAGGAAAAACCTTAAAATTTTATAGAGTTTAGTAGATCAATTTAATCCGAGTAATACAATCAGTATTTTACCAAATACGACTTACCAAAACCAAACATCATAAAAAAACATATCCTCTATGCACGTGAAAGACGCTACTTTATTATCGAGAACACTCTCATCTCTCAAATTCGAACAAAGTATGAAATCGCATATGATTATAAATTTTTTAATTTAAAAGATTAAATCATTGCTGTTGAGGAAATGTTTACAGAGCCGATGAAACTCATCAAATGCTCAGAGTTTATGGTTGTTTTCCAAGGATAGAATAAACAGATTTTCTTGCCTTCATATGTTAAGCTAAAAGATGCCAAGCCTATCATTCAAAAGATTCTAAGCACAACTTTGGAATTAATAATTTTAATTTTGAGGAATTAGAGTTTTGTTGAATAAGAGGGAGACTTTATTTTATAAACCTGCAGTTCTAAGAGACTGTTGATATCTTACTACATTAATTTGATTTTGACTTTGAATGAAGACTCCAAAGATCGATAATATAAAGCTTGCAGTTGCAAGAAAGTGATATAAGTCAAGGAAACGATTGCTACTATTATTGGAATTAAAAGATAAGCTCAAAGGTGGTATATTGACAACAAGGAAGTTCTCAGTAGCAATTCAACCCTCGAATCTCTCGGAATAAAATAAGAATATTTTAGAATCGCCATTATCGAATGCAAAAGTTTGGAGTATTATGGATTTACCAAAAATATAGACATCAAAAGAAACCAATTTAAAGATTTTTTCATTGAAGACGACAAACAATTTTGTGAAAGTATCAAAAAATCAAATTTCCCGGCTGATGAATACAGTGAAATATTCATCAATCAAATTCTTGGTTATATCTTTGCAGCAATAAAAAAACACTGTTTAATCGATAGCTCTCTCAATCACATAAAAACTTTAGTTGAAAATATTGGTAAAAAAGAGAAACTCTGGAAGCCACCAAGCTCAGGGTAAAAATTCTTCTTTAATGAAACTTTTGTCTTATACTATATTCTCAGATGCTCTGAAAAATCATTGAGAATCGATATTCTCAGAGGGGCTATGAGCAATAGACCTGTACCTCTCGCTTATTATGATGACAAAGGAAATTTTGTATAATTAATGGAGGAAAACTATTGGATTCAAAACAAAGCATTTACTATAGTTTCATTTGGTTTGGGGGAAGTAATGGGAAAGTCTTAGCTCCTAAATTTAATATTTGAAACCAACTTTAAAAACAGAGATAAAATGCACAAATAATGCCAAGGAGGCATTGAGGTTTAATACGACATCTATAAGAGCTACGAATACTCTGTCAATCTTATTGACGTGTCAAATGACATTGAGGAAGGTCTTAAACTGAAGTTAGCAAAGGCTAGCAATCTGATTATTATCCAAACCAAGTCGGAGGAGATAGAAGTTGATAGATGGATAACTTAGCAAAAATTTGATGTCCCTATTGTTGTGATATTTAGAGATGTGCAGAATGCCTTTGATGCTTTTGATGAGGAGAAGAAAAAATATAGAAAATAATTAAAGAGAAGCAATGATAAGAATGTTAATATCAATAAATTTTTAATGATTTCAAATCCAATCAACCACATAAGTTACTATAACTATTAAATCAACGAAGTAACCAATGGTGTTCAATAGTTCATTCGAAAAAGCTATGAAAGATCCACCGTAAATAGTCTATGGAGATTTAGTGATTTTCTTGTCAGTAGGACAAACAAATAATATGCGAAATTCAATGACATTTTGAAAGAAATCGAATCATCGAAGTAAGATTTAACAAAAATATCAAATTACTTTAACGACTATAAACTTCTTGAGTCCCAAATAACAGAAATTAAAGAAACGGAAAATACAGAAAAAATGAACAACATTAAGAATGCTGCCATCAAGGAAGGTTTGGCTGTTCCTCTTCAAAAAATAATCAGCTTTTATCGCAAACATTTCACCCTTTCTTCTCAGATTATGGGCAAAATTAGAATATTCTTGACTTTAATAAGAAATTAACTTTTTCGAGAGTTTAACCACCTCTATGAATTGCTGAAAGATGCTGAGAAAAAAAAAAAAAAAGATTTCTAAGCTGCAAAGGGACTGATTATTGAGAAATTAAAGATTATTAAGGGTCTAAAAGACTCTTTGACAACTCCTAAAGTTAAAGAGCAAATTGACGAATTTATAGAGAAAGCAGGAGAGTTTAAATAAGCGAAAGATTGGGAAAGTATTATCAAAAAGATAAAAGTTTAGTTTGAGTTTGAAATTCAGCCCAAAGCCTTTTCTGTTGAAAATTTCTGGAGATAAGTCATATCTTTAAGCAAGTTTGATCCAGACTATGAGTTTACGGTTGACGATGAAACCATTCGGTTGTCCGACGCTATCATAAGCCTGGGGAGAAAAGAGGTCCAAGATTCACAGAATTTCGAGGTTATCAATGGAGATTTACTATAAATGCCAACTGAATATCTTCGTAAGATCTTTGAGCATCAAGAAAATAAAAAAGTGATGACTGTGGCTATATTTGGTCCTCAAAGTTCTGGTAAGTCAACCCTCTTAAACTTTGTCTTGGGATGCGATTTCATGAGCAGCGCTGGCCGATGTACGAAGGGAATATATGGAACTTATTTCTAAATATCAAACAGACAGATGCCGAATTGTGAAGCTATTCTTGTCTTGGATACCGAAGGGCTCTTTAGTAACTATTATAACAAAAAATTCCCAAAGAGAGAAGGATTTGACAATAAACTTGTCCTCTTTTGCCTTAAAGTGTGTGATTTGGTCATCCTTAATACAAAGGGAGATGTAACAAAAGAATGTCAATAGATCCTGTAGGCTGCTTATGATTCTGATATTTTGGATGCCGATGCCTTACCGTAACTGTATTTTGTGCTAAATCAGAATGGAGGGTAAATTAACGCAACTCAGAGTAATTAAATCTAGAAATTTTGCGATACAATTACTGTTTCTAATCCTGATTCAGCAAAAGTTGTTTGTAAAAATCACGCTATAGGCATGCCAATGGCTTTTAATTAAATTCCCAGAAAAAGCACTGCTCAGTTTGTTACGAAGTACTTGAAACCTAAAACACTTCCAAGTGACAGATTTTATAAAGAAACAAAGAATTTATGCGAGTGCATTATGTAACTTCTCGAATAGAGAGGATTAGAAAAGTAGCAAAAGAACCAGGGAAGAACATTGCAAGAAGTCTTTGACAAAATGGATCAAACTTGGTCGACCATTAACAAGTATCCAATATTGACAAAGCATGCAAATAAAAAGATTAGATAACTCGAGGAAGAGATTAATCTGTGGAAAAGAATCATGAAATAAAATTTTCTCTATCTGTCAGTTGAATTAGAAGAAGATTTAAATCTTAAGAAATTGTCATAAATCGAGACATGGAGTTAATAGAAGATAAAACTATTATTCATTGAAATTGAGAAAGCCGTATCCGAATTTTAAACCAAATTTCCTCCAATTCCTGGAGAACTTGCGAGGAACACTTGCATTAGCAAGGCATCAATTGACATCGAACCAACCCTCCGTAACTCTATTAAAGCATTACAAAATATAATTCAAGCAAAGAAATTTAAATAATAGATTAAATAAGCAGAGAACAAAGGATTCGCTGATCTTAATATTGTCGTAAAAATAATCAAACAAAATCAAGTGCAGTCAAAATAAAATACTTAAATTAGTTAAGAATAAAAAATTAAAAGATTCTAAGATTGTTGGAAGACTCGGTATTAGTAAATGGAGAAGAAGATTGATCGGAGGGTTTTGGCTGATGAAAATTATTAAAACACTTTGCAAATGTATAATGGCGAACTTCAATTGGATAAGAAAAGCAAAAAAAAGATCGAGATCCCCTTAAATCACCTAAAAGAGTAATATGGGTTATAAATGACGCCTTTTCTTGTCAAATTGCGATAAAAATTTGCCTATTCTTTCAAGGACTCCAACATTTTCATAAGTTCAAATAATCCTCCAGTAATGAATATTGAAAGGAAGCAGGGAGACTTGAATTTTAAATACCTCGACATGAGTAAGTTTTTCGAATACACATCAACTCCGATCTACATAAAAATTGACCTCTATGAATTAGCAGAAGCCATAGATTTCTAAAGTATAAAGCGAGAAATTCAGGATGGTCTTATAAAAGAAAACTTGAATGATTAATTTGTGAATAGTTTATGCGAAGATTTCGAAAAATTAGGAGTAATATTAAAAAGAGAAAACCTAAAGTAAGTCATAGATTACAATGTTTCAAATGCTTTCTACCGATTATTTAGCTCCACAAAATAATTGAATGCAAATGACATTGCTTCATTTAATTACGAAAATTCAGAATGTGATCATAAAGGACAATATAGTAAAAGAGTAAGTTTTATTCGATTTTGGTCTTATTTTGTTAAATAAAACAAATAACTAACTGAGGAAGAACAAATGTAAAAAGCAATATTAATCTCAAATTTTCAGTTTTTAAACAATGTTCCTAATTTCGAAGCCTAATTTAAACAATGTGTAAACGTCTAATGGAAGACAAGACATCAGTAATATTCAAACAAATTGATAGCAGTTAGACTTGCCAAAATAGCCATAGACTTTTATACAAAATCGTTAAGGAATAAAAATATGGACAATAAAAAACAAATTTTGACAAATTCAATTATGAGTCATGTAGCGAGAGACCTCCAGAGCATTAATTTAATAATGAAACAGCAGCAAGATCCTTTTAATAATAATAAAATAACCTTTACAAAAACCAAGTAAAATTATGAATTTAGCGATTTAGAGTAGTTTAAGACTCTCTTAAGTAAATTCTCCAAGTACTGGAAACATTATTATCTCGCAAAATCATACTCGTGCGAACATTCATCGTAAATCTATGAGCATAGATAATGTATTATAGGTTTGTTTAAGAGAAAAGAGATATCAGTAAAGGGTTAATACTCAGATAGGCCAATCTTGAAAAAATATATTAATAAATAGTATAATGAGTTCCTGAACGAAATGAGACGCAGTAATTTTACTGAATTTATAAAGCAATAACTCAAATACTAGTTTATTTTTGATGATATCTATGAATTTGCACAACAATAAAGGCTGGAAGAGAAAGAATTAAAGCAAGCCATATACTAAATAAAAGTGTGTACAAATAAATTGGTTGAAGATATCAATAATGATCTCAAACAAGTCTCACAAACAGTTAAGTATGATTTTGTTGCTTAACTCCATTTCTTTTCTTGTCATTTACTTTGGAAAATGAGAGAAAAGAATGAGTGGAAGAAGAACGAAAAGATTATTGCCAATTTTAATGATAAAAAGGATGAAGAATTGAAAAGATTCTTAAATTTGACATCAGGTAAGCCTCATCTTGAAAATTTTAGTTGTGCTTAAAAAATAATAGAGCTGTATGTCTAATAACTGAACAAATGTATTAAAGTAGATCGATAGAAACGCAAAAAGGAGAGGAAAACTATTTTTAAAAAAACTTATACAAGAGAATATGCCCAGATCAAGATTGATTAAGAATTAAATGACATGAATATTCCTGAGCAAGACAGATGTGATCGCATCTACAGATACCTATTGACTCCTGTCGAATATTTTAAAGAAAAATACGAATAATACTATGACAAGGAAGTGGAAAATCTTAAAAACTATAAGTACACAAATTAAACAAGAATCATCAAAGATCTATTGGAGTCAGTCATTGAGTTTAGAGATAACACTGAAGGTGAATAGCTCTGCATTTCTGATGAAATATTTGAGGGGTCAATAACAGAAATGAAATAAGTTCACTTTATTCCACTGTTTGTTGAAGTGCTTAACAAAAAATATTCCCCTTATGTTGGTTCCTAAAACAAAATAGGCTTAAAAATAAAAACTGGAAAATTGTTTAAAATCGACAAAATTATGAATGAAAAATAAAATAAAAATTTCTTATAAACTCTGTCGAAACAAAAAATATTGATTACCAATTTGAAGATCTTTCTTAATAATTTGGCGAATATGCTGCAGGAACTAATAGCAAATAAGAAAGGAATAATCATTCAATATACTCCAGAGTAAATTAATGATTTTAAACTGAGTCTGACTGTAAATATATGCACTGCAACGTGTCCTTGCTGCAAGAGAAACTGTGATATTGACATGGAATTATCTCCAAATCACACAAAGCATAAGTGCAATTATGGACATCAAATGAGAGCCATTCGAGGAATGAGGATTGAATCAAACTAAAATAATAAAGTATAATACGAGGCTTCCATTCAAAGATGTTAAGATCTTGAAAATTATTCTGTATTTAACTTTAACGGAAAGGATTATACTTGGGAGTAGTTTAAACTAGAACGTAAGGATGAATGGGAGTTGACTTTCAAAAATAAAAAAAAGAATGAGGCTTAGTTTGGTGTGTATTGGAAGATGGTGGGAGAAAGAATTTGCGATTATTATAGTAAATTGGATAAAAGTCCGATGAAATATATCTAATACAATCGAGATAATATAAACAAACTCTCTAAACCTCCAAGCAGACCAACCAATTACATATTTGCACTTGATGAATCAGCATCAATGAGAGGAGATCCATGGAATGCGCTTGTTAGAGCAATTAGGGAAAACATCGCTGATATTGCAAAACAAAATAAAGGTAAAAATCAATACTTAAGCATCTTCAAATTTAACAGCACTACAACATAAGTCTGTGACTGTGTTGATCCTAGTAATTTTAACATTAACCAAATTGTTTTCGGAGGCGGTTTGACAAAATTTACTCCTGCTTTCAAACTGGGAAGATAAATTATCGAGAAACATTCTGACGTTGATAACGTTTTTGTTTTAATCTCAGATGGTGATGCAGAGTACCCAACGTAATAAATCCCCAATATCCAGCAAATTCAAGCAACTGCTGAGAATTCTGGAAAGAGAGTGTTGTATGTGTCAATCCTCATTGGAGGAAAAAGTTCAGTCATGAATCGGATTAAAACTGATCTGAAAGGATAGCATAACGAAGTTGCAAATGTTGCAAATGTACCAAGCATTTTTAAGGAGCTATTGAAAATGCAACAGAATTGATCTATATTGGATGAATCCATTTAAAATTATTTTCAAACAGATAGGCAATTTATTTAACTTTAATATAGTCTTTTTAGTTTAAATAATCTCCACCAAAGCGGATTTATTCATATCATAACTTTAAAATAAGTTGTATTTTTACCAAGTTCCAGAAGATTCCGAACCGGAGATTTATTAAGATTGCATTTTTTTGTTATTTATTCACGAAGTGAGTGCAAGTAACAACAAACTTTTAAAAATTGCTATTCTGTTATAGAGTCAGAAAAGGATTAAATGAATTAAATGAGAACAATATAATCGTAGAAAGTATAGATAATCAAGATCCTTAAGAAAATTAACTGGAAATCTCGAGTGATAATTCGAACCTAAAAATGGAGGAAAAAATAACAAAAAGAATGTAAATGATGCCTTGATAAATTCTATCATCAATAAGCTAACTGAACAAATAGGACATAAGTATAATGAGATATTATATTGAAATTTGAACTGATTTTAGTGATTATATTTTTAATTAAGAGACCATCTATCTATCTATCATTAAGGATTAGGATTACAGGATTACAATAAAAAATATTTCGGAGAGATCATTACGCTTTGACTGTTAACTGTTGATTAGCTTTTTATTGTTAAATATACTCTTAAACATATTTATCTATAAGACATTATTTCAAGATCGTTATTTCAAGTAGCTTAATTATATTTTTAAAACAGTTATTTCTTGATTTTTATTTTTAATTCTATCTTTTCAAGTAAATAGATCATCATGAGCGTCCCAGTTTATCGCTATCATGCTGAGCAGTCAGATGGGTGGAGATTTCATTTCTCAACAAATTCTCTGTACGGGCAAGGTTGGATTTTCGATGGTATTGCTTTTCATGCACCTGATAATAGCAATCATTCTGCAGTTCCAATTTATCAATTTCACATTGATCAAAGTAGCACCTATGGAGGATGGAGATTGAATTTTAATACAACAAAGAATCCTTCGAATGAAGGTTGGATATGCGACGGAATCCCGTTCAAGGTTTTTACGAACCAAATCGATAATACAGTTCCAATTTATCAATACCATTATGATCAATAAGACGGTACGAGATATCATTTTAGTTATGGCTTGCAACCAGCTTATGAAGGATGGACAAAAGATGAAATCGCTTTTTATGCTTATCAAGGAGAAGTATAATGAAAGAAATGATAATTGGTCATTATTTTAAGAGATTATTACATACAATTAGGTTTTCAAAAAATTACTGAGTTTATCCGAACAGAGGAAGGGTTTCAAATGCATAATTGCGGAGCGACGGTACAAATGAATATCGTTTGGAGTTGCAGACAGTTGATTAAGATTCCATATTTATACCCTTTTTAGTATTTATCAAAACTAAAGTAATTTAAATCGGCATAAACTAGAATTTATACTTATATTTTATACTTTTATATTTTTAATCTATTCTAAAAGAGTCATTACATTATAATAATAATATCACTAGCAAGGTAGAATAATGAAAAACAGAACAAAAATTATTAACTACGTCAGAACCAAGCAATTTCACGATTACAAAAAATAGATCAATTCCAAATATTGGGAAACAATTGAAAAAGTTCTTCCAGCAACATATTTGTTTGCCTCTTAAGATTTTGGAACAGCAGTATGCTTATCAAAAGATGGCTTAATTCTAACCTGCCACCATTGTATTGAATAAGGAGGCGATTTTTAATTAATCTCCTACGATGGCATCATTTATAAAGCCAAAACAGTATACTCGAATTAAAGGCTAGACTTAGCCATTCTAAAGATAAATTCTTAAACATAATTGAATTTCGTATAAATCTGTACAACAAAAGGTGAATAAAATTAAAGAATATTTTGTATAGGAAACCCAGCTTACTTTAACCCGGAAAGTAAAAAATCAAAAAAAACACCTTATCGACCATTTTAGGTTTCAAAAGGAAGAATAGAAGGATATCTTTAGGATTAAATATACGGAGATTAGTAACGAGGCTTAGGACCGTTAAAGCATAGTTGTTGGACTTATTGGGGTCATTCAGGAGCTCCAATTTTCAATAAAAAAGCAGAACTTATTGGAATTCATAACAGCTGGGATGAAAGAGATGCGACGCGACATGGACTAAGCGGTCAAAGCATAAGTCTACTTTTAGTAGAATTTGCACTTCTACAATGATAATTCTATATCATAATTGATTAAAAAATACTAATCTAAAATATTAAAATTCTTGATTTGAGTGGATTAATGTTCCATATCTTTTCATCATTATAATAATAAAGTCTTGTATAAATAATTGAGCTTATAACTATAATTAATCAGGAATAAATATTATAAACTGGATATTGATGGGGATATTGGCTTTCAATCGGATTTCGAACTGGAATGATGCCCTTTCTTCTCTTGTTGGGGTGGACTATTATAGCTAAAATATTTCCTTTCATCATGATACTGTCGTCTAGTTTTGTACTGATAAGTTTGTCTCAGCATGTGATATATAGTATAAGGGACCTGAAGACTAAAGAAGAGTTGAGAGGAAGCCTTCTCTTGAAATTAAATAAGAAGATATTGTACATTGATGAAATAACCATGATTTTTACTATAATGATATTGCCTTAATAATTATTGTCTAAGACTTTTTTATAAAATGTATAATAATAATGTGAAAATAAATATTTTAATTTGAACTGATCAAATTATTAATTAAACTCTTGGACTACGTACTTAATCTATTATTTCGATAGGATTATTGCAATATTTATTAGTAATAAAATTCATTACATTACATCTCTTTAATAAATTAATTTAAGCAAAAATAATTTAACTTCATTATTGGTTTCATGATTTTTTGAGCAAAAATATTTTTTGAATAACCAAGAAATATCTTTAAATTCTTCATAAATGTCATTTAATTTGATGGATCAATAATCCTCGTGCATGGAAGTGTCTTCAATTTTTTCTGCCGTGAGTCCAAGTTTCTTTGAGCCAGAATTGATAAAGAACATTGGTCGATCAATATTGCTGCGATTTCCAATTCCACGATGAATAGAATCTGAATTCATCTTGATAATGGTGTAAGGTTTGCAAACAATTTGAGTTAGCACTTCGATTTCAGTCTTCCCCATAATATTTGCTTCCGTAAAATGGTTTTTGGTCTTAATGCATGCAACTTGAGGACTATTTTCAGAAATCAAATGAGCAATAGGAATAAAAATAGTTGAACTTGTTTTATCATCAAAATCAATCTGAAAATCTTGTGTTGTTGAATTATCCCTTGGGTTAAATAAGAATCCACATGTTATCAAAAACGGATTTGTATTTTTGTCAAATTATTTAAGCATATTCGCAATAAATTCATTAAACTCAGAAATTTACTCAGCCGTTTGAAAGTAAAAATATTATCCTTCAACATACAAATTGTGCAAAATGGTTGGTTTTTGAACTTCTTTAGCTGAGGGCATACATTTATCCAAAAGAAAGTTTATATACTACTTTTATTTGACTGAGCAAAGTCTTATTGGCCTTAGATAAGAAGCTTTTTCCCTTTAATACATCTCTTGTCAGAATCAGCAAATATCAAAATAATAGATTAAAAAAGTATTCATTAAATTTTATAACTTTTATAGACTTAAATTTTTAATTAAACTCAAGTCTATTTAAGCGACAAATTATGAATGATTTTTAGTTTTTAATACTTAAATGCGAAAATGGCAATGATGAGAGTCTTTGAGAAAGATTGCTCTTTTGATATTTTAGAAAGAATATTTACTATTTATATTTTCAATTCTCAAATTCAGATTGATGAATGATCGATAATTCATAATAGTTTCAACTCATCATTTTCATCATTGTTTAAAGAAAAAAACATCATCTAATGTATTTTGATATTTTAGTATGAAGTTATAATAGTTAATAAATAATGAAAAATATCGTGAAGCCAGATAAATCAATCCAATGAGAAAAGAAATACTATAAGGAGATAGAAAAACATGTGTGCTATTTAATTATATGAAAATTTGTACCAAATGAAGTATCTTTCTCAACATGTTTACATGTGTTCCAAAATATCAGAAAGTCAACAAACATCAAAACGAACAAATAAACTCATAAATGCGAAAGTACACATCGAATGTAAGAGTTTAAGTCATATATTAGATAAAAGCTCGATGGTCACGAACCATTGATCTTCACATTGCAAGAGGCAATGTGGAGATCAAGAAGAAGATAACCAGAATTTGACTCATGCAAAGTAGTCAATGCCAAGGGGAAAGTCTATTGAAAAAGTACCATAAATGAACTCGACCAAAACTTGCCCTGATATCGATGAACTAATGGAGGCTAAAATAATAAAGAAGAAAGACATCATAAGAAAAGAAGCTATAAGAATGAAGAATGAAGAATGAAAAATGACCGAAAGATATTCAATCACTAAATATTGAATATGTAGTAGCTTTCTCATCACTATGAATCTTTTAGGCCAGCCTGATGCCAATGGTGTAACTTCGGAGAATCGAATGCCCAACTCAGGAAATACCAGCAATACAGTCAGACAAAAAAAAGAACAACAAACGATGTGTTTGCGTTATATCCTGCTTTTTCATGGCTGATTATCATCGCATATTATATTATTATACGCATAATTCCTATATCTTATTAGAATATATCGGGGTTGGGGTTGGGG